>Ga0209052_1000594_pt1 | contig 11589 bp, 11 predicted proteins | sample WorMetHEROISLAND_2_FD_187409 | JGI IMG/M metagenome (GOLD analysis project Ga0209052, IMG submission 187409) | Marine gutless worms symbiont microbial communities from Max Planck institute for Marine Microbiology, Germany - Olavius sp. 4 HERON... | ecosystem: Host-associated > Annelida >...
TAGTTTTAGTTTTTAGATAGTTTTGACATAAACATTTTAGTTTTTATTTAGTTTTAGTTTTTCACAAAGATTTAGTTTTAGTTTTAAATTTAACTATTAAATTAATAGTTAACTATTTAATTAACTATTTACTTTAACTAATTTGATTTGATTATTTTTATTTTTAGTTACTAAAATATCGCTGCATGCTACTCCCACTCCTATGCAGAAATGTTCTTCTAACACAGAGAGCAAATCTGACAACTAAGGTAAATCACCCATAGCCAACATTGCCCTCTCACAGCTCTGTGACCCTAGGGGTCTGTGCTCATCTCTGTTTCCTGGCCTTTGAGCCAGCAGTGAGCTGCAAACACATGCGAGTCATATGGGCAGCAGGCCACACCTCTCCCATATACCAAATTATACTGCTTGGTGACAGAGGCACGTGTCTGAACAACTTGCCCAGTGTTGTTACTTGATAGTACAAAGGCCGGGAGTTGAACCGGAGACCTCGCAATTGTTAGTCCGACATGCTAACTGTTAGATTACCAAGCAACACTGACAACTATGTTCTCTTAAAGTGCTACTTCGTCATTTCTAATGAGATCCCAAATCTAATCGTGTGGCACTGACTGTATGAAACCAATGTAGCTACTCTTTCCACGGGTTTTGTCCCATCCCATTAGCAGATCCCATGAGTGCTGTCTCCACTTCCAACTTTTCACAGGTTTCAAAATTACGTGGTCAAAGTGTCTGACCCCTTCACCTACCCATGTGCGAGACACAGGGCAGTGTAATACTTCTGTGCATGAGCTATTTCTCATGCAATGCTGGAAAACTGATCATCATGCAAACGTTTCACAGTATACCATGGTATGCATCTAAAAAAATTAGCAAATTAACTTAGCTTAATTGCAAAATTTTTGTCATAAATGCTGCAGTTTCTGGCAGAAATCATTACCACTATTAACAGTCTATCTGCATTATCCGATAACATAATAATCTTTAGAACCAATGAGCAGATTACCAATACCTTTCTTAGCACTTTCATTGCAAACACTTGTCCTGTATCTTTACCAGAAATCTTTCGAACTAAGAATACCTGAATACAGCAACAATAAACAGTCAAATACTTATTAACCCAATCATTGAAAATTCCATTAAACACTAGATTATGGGCATTCTAAGGAGCATAAGCTAACATACTGTTATTCAACATACACTACAGAGGCACAAGCATTCAGAAATTGTGCATTTTACTATCTGCAACTACACACAAACCATTATCACAGTGATTCTTCAGGTAAACCTGGGTTAGCCAGTTGTCCCTAAAATGTTCCTTCTCTATCTGTTGCTAATCTGTGTATCCTCTGGGCACTGGCCAAAAGCATTTCACATCCTTCTTGATAGTATCCCACCAACTGTTTCTCATACATTTGCTATTACTGGGTACACTGAGTCATTTTACAGCAAACTGTAGTGCTTGTCACTACTACCTCATTATAGCTACAAAACCTTGATTTCACAACTATTCCCATTATTCATTACTTGCAACTATTCACCTTTCTACAAAACTGTTAAGGCATTAAATGGCCTTATGTATGCTGATGTGACATTAAGAAGCTACTTACCGTAAATCGATCAACCTTTCTCAGTTCTGCCAGCAACACACATGGCAATAATGTACAACATATAATACTAAATAAACTATGCATTAAGGTATAACCTTTCCATAGCCTCCTTTGCCAAGAAGCTTCAGAAGCTCAAAGTCTTGTGGACGTGTTCGGGGTTGGCCTGGATTAACAAAATCTTCAGACAGTTCAAACGTCTCCAACTCACCGTCCCTATAAATCACAGCACTTTTGTCAACCTAACAGTTTAAGCACATTGCTGCCTCCACAAACAGCAGTATCAAATATTCAAAATACTCAAACAGCAACCAACTACTTACACAAGACTTGCATAGAATTTTTATACATTAACTGCTAGTATATATCCGTGGGATGGTAAACTGAGTATCAGCTTTACGGCTGAGTAGTAATAAATGGTGATGGTGATTGTAATCACTATAGCTGCCTATAGGCGGATCTATTGGCTCAGGCTGATTTGGTCCAAAGGTCTGCGGCCGCCTGGCGCTGTGTGCTACATTCGTCAGATGAACCGGGTGAACTCTCGCAGTGGCAGTGCACTGCTATGATGACAGCACCGTAAACATTGTCATGACTATTACTATTACTAAAAGAGACTGTTCCAGCCAACCAAGCCCTATGCTGCCACGTCGATGCATCACTCGGTCGACCACCTCATCACCCATGGAAACGTAGACCAGGCCACCCATGCAACAACTGGCTGGACCACATCTGTTAGGACTCCGGCATTTCTCCAGCTGATCTATGGCATAGGGCTACACAATCATGATGATGATGATGATGATGATGATGATGATATATTGTGTTGACTGTTGATCTTGTACTATGTGCATTGTACATTCGTACAAACTTCAAAAAACACACTCAATATTCAACAGACACAGAACAGCGACTTACTGAAGATAGACATTTGGACCACTTTCAGTGAATGCCTAGCAAATGTCATACACACACACACACACATATATGTATATACACAAATTCCACTCAATATCAACTATGTGCTAATATGTATGCACATCTCTTGTCTCTTTACAGTCTCTTATTTTCATATAAACCTTTTTGTCAAAATTAACCAACTGATTTATTACGTTAATGTGTAATGTTATTGTCAGTGCAGCGTGCACTGACAAATGGAGCACTCTGAGGCTATTGTCAGTGTAGCCAATAGGAATGCCCCTTGGCTATAAATAGACCGTGCGCACTCTTTACCTTGTGATAATCGGTATTCGTTGTTGAAGATGGCGGTTGAGTTGAATGTTGGTGTTGAATTTAGCACGTTTATTGATACAGAAAAAGCAGTATACGAATTTTGTGAGAAAAATTATCATGCTATACGTGTGGATAATAAACTCACCGTTGGAAATGCGAACAAGAAAACCAATGAGAAAATAACTACTCTGGCAAACGATGACATGTGCTCTTGCCGGTGAGTATGGACGATGTATCCAGATGTATGTACTTTGAGCATTTTGCCGTTGTGCCCATGTTTACATAAAGAGTTTGTCAAGGCATGTGGCCAGACATTATCTCGCAGATTTGACTTATAGTAATTATGTGTACACTTAAGCCTAACCTTACACTAACTCTAGCGCTAACTCTGTTGGTGCCAATCCTGTATCCCTTGCATCTGGAACTTTTTTTATTACTATGTATAAATATATATATATATGACTAGCACTGTTTGCACTTATGTGTGAGTTCAATGCAAATGTTTCGTTGGTTTGTTTATTACTGCAGCTGGGTTTGCAAGCACTATGGCCATCATGCTGCCAGCAAGCTCAAACTGAAAACTAACAAGTGTCCGCACCAGCGTATATTGCGTTGTGGTTGCTGTACTGGATGGGAAAGTCATCTTAATGTAAATGCAACCCTACTGCTCACTTAGCAGGCACTTCTTATAGTCACACAGGTTAGTTTTACACAATGGAGGCAAGTTAGTATGGGTCAGCACCACATTCTGATACAGAAGGATGGAAAGTAGCATAGTTACGGATGCAATACGGCACGAAAGCAAAGTGTTCCTTATATCAGTGTGGATCCGCACTGACAATAGGTTCAGAGTGTTCCATTTGTCAGTGCGGATCTGCACTGACAATAGCCTCAGAGAGCTGTATTTGTCAGTGTGGCCCGCACTGACAATAACACTGACCGATTTATTAGGCCTAATTGGCAAACTTAACAGCTCGATTGCTAAAAGTATACTTTCATAAATCACATCAAGAAAGGCAGTTTCTTAATGTCCCAACGTGACTTGTTCGGTTGTCCATTACTGGCCTAGGTGGACGTCTCTGGGAAGCAAAGCAGTTGACTATAGTTGACTATACATCAATGACAGATCGACAGCCAGCGATCTTAACCTGTAGCTGTTGCTCACTGGCCGGCTTAATGGGTTCTTCGTCGGAATGGTCAGAGTCGTCTGCGCCGTCTTCATTCAATTCGATGTCGAAAACACCAGCTGTTGCCATTTGTCGTTTTCAAAATACGACCGAAAAACTCCACCACTATTCACGAACCACACAGATACTTCTGCCGCATAGAAACTCTAATAATTAAATCGACTCATTGCGCAAATTTGTTATTTAAGTCCGCGTTAGGGTTGGGCCAAGCAGCGAATTCTTTGCTCCAATATTCCTCCACCACTACCCGTTGTACTCTTGTGAGCGTAACAGCCCGCCCTGTGAGCTATTAGGGAATCGTTAGGGTTATTATTATTAGCATCATTGTTATCCACAGGGGAAGCCGGGGGGTGATGTACTAAAGTTGCGGGACTATAAACCTCGTACAGCGGGTATGGCCTGAGCTTACACATACGTAACGAGTAACGACGGCCATAATAATTTTATTAAAAAGCTTAGTCTAAGCGAGTACTGGAGAGCTGTTCTAGAGAGTAGCTGCAACTTGAAAATTAGAAATTCACCAGATTCACCATTGCCACCAACAGAGGCTTACGCCATATAGCGCACTATCGTGAATGACCAAGTTTCACATAACAGTCTCCGGTTCCAACTTCCAGTGCAACAGAAACATGCGTCTTAAAACAATTAATAGTAGCAGAATTTACACACAGTGCAGGTAGTGAGTTCTCGATGCATCGTATCATCGGATGGGTATAGAGGCTAGCGCGCGATAGAGCGCGGAGAGTAAAATAGTACCGATGCCTATATAATTGTTTTTAGATCAAGTCTATATGAGAATGAGGATAGCTAATGTTATGTTAAAAATATAGCACAATACTTTTAAATAAAAAATTTGCGCCGCCCGGGAATCGAACCCGGGTCGCAAGAATGGGAATCTTGCATGATACCATTACACCAGCGGCGCACAGTGTAAGTTGTATCGTTTCTGTTCTATTTAAGGTACCGTAAGCCCGACAAACTGTGTGACCTAAATCGAAAACGAGGCTTGTTATGCAGGTGCTTTACCGTGCTTGTTTTGTGCGTTGCTATGCACGCGTAAACAACAACAGTAGAGGACGTTGACGTGAGGACGTTGAAATCATTGTAATCAGGTATTTTGTGATATCAGTCATGAATAGATCGAGCGTAGCGTTGGACGATGATCGAATACGAAGGGATTTGCCGTCGATATGCCGACCTTTGGCGTGGGAACGTCGACGTCCGTACTCCGCCAACTACCCACTGAACTACCATCTGGACGACGACATACGGAGTTCTCGTTCACGCCTCTATCATCAACACGGCCAGCACGTCACACAACGCAGCAGAGACGATCTGTTCTATCAACGACCATCTGTCGATTCCACGCGTCATCTGCTCGAGGTAAAGCTTTCGACTCTTTCGTACATAGCTGCCAAAGTCCAGAAATCAAAATGCGTGAGATCGATTCACCTCTCCTCCACTCCCTTTTCCCTCCTCCTTCTTCCGTCCCCCTGTCCCATTTCTCCCTTTTCCTTTCTTTGCCGTTTTCGCCCTCCATCCTTTTTCCTCCCCATTTTCCGTTTCTGCCGCTTCCCATTTACCCTCCCAAAATCTAGCTATGGGTCTGGGAGCACTGTAAGTTTCTCCAGCAGGGTCTCTAGCCGCGGCTATCAAGGCGTTTTTGTGCATTTTAAGCTCAGAAATTGCGCCTAGTGAAAACAATTTTCCATCGCTGCAAAGGAGAGTCAATTGGTGGAAATTGGCAGTTAGTAATTTTGTGCAGTTTATTTCGTATTGACCATGACTGCCATACAAAATTATGTGTAACAGATGTAAAAATAAAATGTGTGTGATGAAACTTTGGTGGGCGGAAAAGCGTGAGTGAGATGCGTGAAACTTGGCAGGGCTGTTCATATGATGTACAGGCAGTTTGGTCACAGGACGTTTCGGCCACCGGTCGATTTGGGCTCATGTCAAAAGAATATTTAGGCCTATTATTTTTCTGATGTTCTATGCATACCGATAGGCCTAAGTCACTAAGTCTTGCTGCCAGATTCAGTTTCAGTCAGTCAAATATTGGCTGGATGTGCTGACATGGCAGCACCGCGGAAGTGCCATGAGTCCCATACACTCACCTATGCTATGTTTCACACTTGCGTGAAGTTCGTTTTTGATGGTGTAAATGGTATCACATTGCCTTCTCAGATGGAAAAGTAGCATCTACTTACAGTACGATGTATTTATGCTGCAACTGTATTTTCCTGTTAATTTTTCACAGATGGAAGAGACTTTAGATCAGTACAAGAAAGAGCTTGAACAGAAAGACAGAGAGATTCTCCGGCTTGCCAGGTATGCATTATTTTTCTGTGGGACGATTATTTGAATGCTTTATCAGCATTTTTGAAGTGAGGATTATGCACTTGGTTTATCTGAATAACCTGCTAAGTCATAATTTAGTAAGTATATGTTGAACAACTGAAGTGGTATGAGTGAATGTTGGTTGAGCTTATACACTTCAGGCAGTGCTTTGTACACTTATTTAGTTGCTGATGGTCATTAGCATAAACCTTGATCCAGAGGCGTCGATCAAAATTTATTTTGGGTGGGGGTGCAAAATTTTATCTGGAGGTAACTGACATACATTCACTCACATAGGTCCCTGAGGCCCGAAGGGTCGAAAATTGAAGCTGACAGTTGGGTTGTAGATCTTTTGGAGGGAACAGCAAGCCCCCGTGTGCCAGCTAGGAGCATCTGGTAGTCCAGGGTGGAGCTGCAAATGCATTCTGGGCATAGAAGAGCCCAGAAAAGGGCTAAAACTTTGAGGGGGCAAAGATACTTTTGCCCCAATATTTTTGTTGGGTGGGGGATCAGCCCCCTTCCACCCCCTCCCGGATCGCAAGGGCCCCAGCAGTCCTGAAATTCCTGAAATTGCATAGTTGTCCTGAAATTGTCCTGAAATTTGAAATTGTCCTGAAATCTCAGTCATTTAGTACAAATGTCCTGATATTGACCATTGTTGTCCATGTCGGGTGACAGTTCAATGTTTTACTTGCAGTATTGCTTACACCGTACTTCATATGTGGATCCAGTTTTAACTTTTGTTTTGCTTCGAGACTGTGACAATCATGATTTCTTGTGTAACATTACCTTGGTAGTTGTAATGGCTCCGTTTGGATGTTTATGACTGATTTGTGGTACATTTAACGTAGTGATTTTCTACGTTTTGAGACGTTAAAAAACTGAAATTGTGCTGAAATTTAGTAAAAACTTTGTCGTAAAATTTCGCTACTTCCTGCCGGGATCGGCGCCACTGCCTCAATCAGTGTCAGTCATTTGATGATGCATGACTGCACTTGTGGAGCTATCAGCCACACTAGAACAGTCGGGATAGGCAGTACAAGCACAAGTGTTGAATAAGAATGTACGAAACTTCGGCATAAATATATATTTATTGAATTAATGTTGTCAGTTGTGGCTTTTTATAAGGTTTGCTCCGCTATAATTTTAATTACTAAATGTAGTTAATGAAGCAATGCACATCTGTTTTTTTTCCTGCTATCCTTACCCAATTTTATTTTTTTTCATGTGTTGTGTTAACATGTATTTCTTTGCATGCTACTGTTCTATTCAGTTATTGGAACATAACTGTGTCACTGTAGGCCCAATGGGCAGTTGTAAGTACCAATTTGGTCTTGCTGACCCATAGAACACAATTATTCACTTAGTCTCTCTATATACTGCTCCATGTACTGCTTGTGTTCTTGAAACAAATGAATAAAATGAATGAATGTAGTTCCAGTATTCGTAATTAAACTGTTAATGCTGTCTGCCAGTATTACTATTTGTCAGCGCTTTTTGCATAATGCAGAAAGTATTGTTGAAAGATGCATCAATTCATCAGTCAAATGTGTGTTCATTCACATTAGTAGTTAAAATACGATGCTCAACATCTGTAGATTATGCAATATTTGTGATTCGATTGTTCATAGGATAAGTTTCTGTATGCCAGTCTCAGGGAATTTTAATTGTACTGTATTGTTGTTTAGCATTGAGACTCCAAGAATTAATGCACTTGACAGTACCAAGGTATGAGCACCAGCGATCAGCTGGTTTTCATGTTACTGCATTTCTCTCAAATTTGTTCATATTTTGTTTAGAAATCATCCAGTTGGTTTTAGTTACTATCACGTTAAGGACTTTTGCTGACATTATGAACGTCAGTAGTTCTAATTAATGGCTTTAGAGGATAAACATTGGCATTAATTTCGAATTGTTTTGTATTATATTTAAGTTGTAAATGTTGCATGTGACTGATGATATAAGTGGCAAGTAATTAAGCAATTAATCTAGAAGTTCTGAATATTTATTACATGTATTACTGCCGACGGAAGTGATGGCAGTATTGTTTTCAGCAGAGTTTTTTCTCTTGTCAACATTAGGTGAAGTCACGTATGATGAAAAACATATTATGTAAAACTTCAGAACAAAGCGTAGTTTAGCTGTGAACATGTTGCCATCAAGAGGTGTCTGATGTTGTTGACAGCAGTGTGATGTGGAGTATTTCAGTGGAAGTTTTTCTGGAAGCCGTGATCGTGAAATTAATGATCTTCATGCTCACATTGCCGACCTTGAGGCAAAGGTACAACTTTGTCATTATCTGATTGTGTAATTACTTGCTGAATATTTCCAGATAACGTATGGTCAAGTCATCTAATGTTAGTTTTGCAGTAGGTTGGGCTTGGGAAGACTAATTTTAATTTTAGACTGTATTCTCTCAGTCCAGAGACATTTGTATATGTGTCATTAGAATTGTAAATGTACCATTCATGCTTTGTAGAATCAGCCACGCTATCATTGGCTTTACATTTTGAGTGTTCTTATTATCTCATGGAGATGTAGGAATGGGGGCGGAGCTTGAGAGTAGTAAAGTGGTTAAAATGTTGAATGCGTTTGACTGATAGTTATGTCTTATACTACTATTTTTGTGTTTTTTGCATTATAATAAAAAAAATATTTGGTTAGAAAAACGGATTCGTTGCTGAGCTGTGAGTGTATTTGTGTGTGCACTATGCATGTGTGTGGTCTACAGCTGAGGGTGTATTTGAGTGTGTATGCATAAGTAAGTAAGTTAGATAGCTTAAGAGGGGCAGTTAGCCACAATGCGCCATGATCTCAACACCTGAACAGAAATGTCTTTAGCAGCCGCTTAAACTGTTCAAAGTTAATGTCAGTTTGTCTCTGATGAGCTGGAAGACTCTTCCACAGTGCTGGACCCGCAGCAGCAAAACATCTGTCTCCACAGCTGCTGTAGGTCCGTCTGACGACAGAATGGTGTCCTTGAGTTGGCAGAGCGCAGCTGACGACCTTCGTCGGAGACCAGCTGACAGTCGGCGGCCAGCTAAGCTGGGGCCATGCCGGACAGTGACAGGTATACCAGGGTGCAGGTCATCTTGAAATCCACCCGCCGCCGAAGCCAGTACAACTCCTGTAGCACCGGCGTAATGCGGTCATCTTAGGTTTTAGGTTAGGTCTCTTATCCATCTCATAACCGTCTGTTTCTTGATTTTTATTTTTTTTTTGCTTTTTTAGTTCCATTTAAAACATTTTTAGTTTTCTTTTAGTTCATGTGCTAGACTAAACTGGCAGCTTGCCTCTCAGTTTTTAAGTGCAAATAATATATCGTATCGTATCGTATCATCATGGCGTCGAGCGCCTGACATCAAACGTACGGCCGCATTCTGAACAGACTGCAGCCGGCTCATCAGACCGTCGGTGATGCCGTAGAACAGGTAGTTGCAGTAGTCCAGGCGACCACTTGTGTGTGGTGTGAGTATTTGTGTATGCATCTGTGTGGTCTAGCACAGGGTGTATTGACGTATAGGAAATTGTGTGTGGTCCAGCTGGTGGAAGCGCAGTGTGAAGTTGATCAGAGAGACCGAGTCGTCACGGAGCTGCGGTCGACGTGTGAGTCTGGCAAGTTGTCGGAGCTCGAGGCCGACAGAACGCTGCAGTCTCTGAGGCAGAGATTAGCCGAGTACGAAGCAGCATTCGGTGACGTGGAAGGCGCGGCAAGTCGGAGCGAGTTGACGATTGTGACGCTACAGCAGCAAGCAAGGGAAACTCGACAACGTATCGTAGAGCTCGACTCACTGCAACGGTCAGTACTTATCCTGCACGAAGCATGCATGCAATCTCAGCACTGTAAAGGTAAAGGGGCCGTAGCCCAATGGGGCTTAGGCGAGGTGCTCATCTCCCAGACATCGGCCGTTGAGCCCGTAGGTGGATAGACCACTGAGTCTGTGACGCATGGCCAGTGCGACGCCAGACCTATGGTTACGTTCCCAGCTGCCCTTTTGCCGGCACCAAATTATACTGCTTGGTGACAGAAGCACATGGGTGGGAACAACTTGCCCAGAGTTGTTACTCGGTAGCGGACTGGGCGGGAGTCGAACTCGCGACCTTTCGATCACGAGCCAACGCCCTAACCACTGAGCCACCGAGCCACCTGTAGCACTGTCAGCAGTCTTATCTCAGCAGTTGTACCGGTAGTAATAACTGCAGCGGGAGCCGGTAAACTCGGTCGAAGTAAACTCGGTCTAGGTAAAGTCGGTCTAGGAAAACTCGGTTCTGGTAAAGTCGGTCGATGATTTTGTGCAGGGCGGCAAACTCGGTCGAAACCCTGAATGGCTGAAAATCTCTAAACCACAACCCCTTTGTGAAAATCTTTATTAACTACAAATGGTAGAAAGAACAAATACCATAACTGTTAGAAAATTTGCTTATGATAGTCGGACCCCACAGGTTGAAGTAAGTTTAATTAATTACAAAAACTACACTTAGTATTCAGTCAATTAGCCACTTGGGCGTTTGACCACACAAACATGTTTATACATCAATGACTCCGCAAAACATAGCTTATAACTGGAACATTATTAACAAGTCTACTTAACTCACGCGCTTTTGCTCCTCGCATGCTTCGACCGAGTTTACCTACACCCGAGCGAGCTGCGTAGGTTGAACGCTTCAGCGTCGAAACAGCATCCATACCTGATAACGGCTCGTCGCTGCTGGTGGGCCTACGTACGTATAGGGACGGCGATCGGCGACAGCAACAGTTTTATATCCGTCCGGGCAGAATGCAATCGCACTGGCCGACGACGTCAAGCACAGCAACGGACGCCACTAACGCCACACGCCGCCGCGATCAGAGCGACAGACATCAATGCAGCAGTTAGCGACGCAGACCAGCAACTGATGCAGTCAGCAGCAGCAGCAGCAGCAGAGAGAGTGACTGAGCGAGTCCGGCTGACGGCATTGCTGTCTGTCTGTCTGTCACTGCAGGCCGCCAGCCGCAGCACCGCATCGCACATAGGCACACTGTACAACGACGTCATCCACGGCTGGTCGTTCTCATCTGCGCACAGCCCAGCTTTGTCAACTAACTGTTCCACGGACGAAGACCTGCTATGGAGACAGAAGCTTCTCTGTCTCTGGTCCTGCAGTATGGAACAGTTTGCCAGCTGCACTGCGGTGTGATGTGTGATGATGTGACATTACTAACATTTCGCGCACGTTTAAAA
>Ga0209052_1000595_pt1 | contig 11589 bp, 5 predicted proteins | sample WorMetHEROISLAND_2_FD_187409 | JGI IMG/M metagenome (GOLD analysis project Ga0209052, IMG submission 187409) | Marine gutless worms symbiont microbial communities from Max Planck institute for Marine Microbiology, Germany - Olavius sp. 4 HERON... | ecosystem: Host-associated > Annelida >...
AATAAATAACTGAAACTTGCTGTGTTGTGCAAATAAACTACAAATATGTCATTATTTACACCGAAATTCAAGCTAATATTATATTCGCTATTTCGGTTTAATTGAGCAACCTCTAAATAACAAAATACATTGAAACAAAAATCATTTACCAGACCCTCATTGCAAAAGGAACAAAACTAGTGGGTAAGACTTTCAAAAAGTGCACTTTAATTTTTTACCATTGTTTTCATTGGCACCCTAGTATGCCTCCACACATTTTGAATTTCCAACAGTGCATACCGGGAGATGCCACAGTCACAACTTGACAGACTTGTAGATGTGTGCACAAAAACACACAAACGGACGAAATGAAGACACAGTGCCTCTATAAGAAAAATAATACATGAATATATGAAACAAAAATACCGTGCATAGGTTTGCCTTTAAATACGAGTCGCTGTCGTTCAATGGGAATATCTAGCTCATTAGCTACAAGAACCTTCAATTCATGTACACTCGTTTCTTCACTTACCTACAAGCCACAAATATTTACAAGTTTACAAATTATAAACAGGGTGGAAACCATTGCTACTGACCTACTAAATTAAAAAGGTGTCACTCTTACATGCAGACAATTTGACCAGAATCCTGTACTCATTTTAAATCCACATAAACAATTCAGGTTGGGTGTAGGAATATAATATTGTTGTCGACAATCGACATAAAGTGAATCGGAGTCATTTTGGTATTTAATAAGCAGTAGCAGACTGCTCAATAACCACAGTGCCACCTCGTCTATAAATGCAGACACAAGCACCTTGCAACATTTGCAGATGGACGGAAGCTGCAAATCTGTGTGCTGTCAGCACATGTGTGTGGTTGCAGGGTGTAAGTGCTACTTTCTAGTAACTATTTCAATGCCAAAATTTGCTATTAACACAATTCACTCCTGTGCAGTACTACTATTATTACTAATACTACTACCACTTTTAGTTCCTCATGTTTCACAAAGGGTTATGGGAATTATGATTTGGAAAATACAGTACCAACTACCGATAGGCATCTACACTTACAATTAGGGCTGCCGTTATTGGGTAAGTCGTTATTATTCGTTACCTCGGTACGCGACTGGGTAGCTTGTCGGGTACCCGGCGGGTAATAAGTAAGTAAATAAGTATGACACTGCTGTACAACAGGGGGGCCCAGGCGGGGGGAGGGGGTTAAATTCTCACTTTAGGAAAAACAAAACACCCTTATAGTGTCAAATAATCCTAGCTGCTTGTATTTTAAAATAAAACAAATATTCGTTGAATATAATGGAATCCGGAGTCTTAACTAGAAAATTAGGCTTAAGTTTCAAGTAGTTTATACGGCGAAAAGAGTTCAACTGGTGGACACGAAGGCTAATTGTTGCTCATTTAGAAAATATAAGGCAACAAAATTATTCAAAAATGCAAGATAAACTAAGTTAAATATTAAATATTAATTAAAAAATTAAACTAAATTAAATATTCTATCACTCGGGTACCCGTTGGTTACCCGGTGTGCGGACAAAATGCCACAGCCAAAAACAACCCCGGACAAAATGCTACCAGACAAAATGCCACTCGCAAAAGACTTTCGGACAAAATGCCACCCAAAAAAATAAATGGCCAGACAAAATGCCACGTGGAAAAAAAGACTCACTGGACAAAATGTAACCTAAGAAATGAAAGGCCGGACAAAATGCCACTGGCGAACAGACTCGTTATCATGATTTACTGTTGATGTTGGTAATTGTTTGTTAATTGTTGCAGTATGTAACAGTGTTTTAATTTGTTTACAGGTATTACGTCTTTATATTTATTAAACTCTTTTGCCATATTATTATAACGTTCTTTTAACATTTATGTATGTGTACCGTATGGAATATGTCTAAATGTATTGCAAAGAAAACAACAAAAATGTGACAGTCATGTGTAATGTGAAGGCGACACATACAAAACGTGCAAATACATATTACATAATGAGATGCGGTTGGACGACATCTGATTAAGTTATAACAAATATAACTAGAAATGTGAGCTAATGTTTATGCGACGTGCAACAGCATCAGTTTAATTCCGTATGCCAGGAAGATTTCTTCGATATGTAGTGAGCACAAGCTTGCAAAAGTGCAATGTCCAGTTGCATTTTGTCCGGCCGTTCATTTCTTGGGTGGCATTTTGTCCAGGAGTCTTTTTTTTGCGCGTGGCATTTTGTCTGGGGTTGTTTTTGGCTGTGGCATTTTGTCCCGTGGCATTATGTCAGGGATTCCGGGGGCCAGATTCTCGAAACTTTCTAAAACATTTTCCTAAAATCTTTCTATGTCAGACGATTTAGGAATGCCAAAGAAGTTTTCTTATCCGAATTCTCGCACGCTTTCTTTGCATATCCTAAGAAGTTCTTCTTTTCTTATCTCTGGAGACTAGTTTAACCAATCAGATGCACTTATACAGACCACGTGATGTAAGCACCCCAGTTTGAAAACTTCTTTGGAAAAAGTCTTAGAAAAACTTCTTATCTTGGTACGTCAACTGAAAACAATTTACACGCCACTTCGTTTTTCAAGTTGACCAAACTCATATTTTCCTTACTTACTCATTGTCGTTTTAACAGCAATGTGATGTAAACAATATGTGATGTCACATATGACATCCAAACTAAGTGTCAAGATGGCATACTTTCGTACAAATTTAGTTATTATTATGCAGCTTTCTTTTGTAAGACAAGGTTGGTGCTTTCCTACATATTTTCGGGCACGGGTAATAAGCGGATCTGCGGATGTCGCAACGGGTAAAAGATGGATAAAATCTGCGGATACTCAATGCGGATGTGTGGTGTAAAAGATGGATGCGCGGATAAGAATCCGAACATGAGTCTGACTGACTCCTAGTAACTATTATGACTCGTGATAGTGGTCGACTTTTTCAGTCATTTTCATTTGTTGTGTAAGTTTTTGCCATGTTTTAGCTAATAAAGTCCGTTATGCATAGGAAGTTAGGAACTGAAGAGAAACAAAAATGTTTAGAACACATTCTTCAAACTAAGTCTTATATTTAAGCAACTAGGCTAGTACACCAAAAACGAAAGCAAATATACAAAAACTTCATCTAATAATACTACAATACTAAAACATAAAAGCTTAAGAGTTATCAAAACTCAATGTGAAATTACTTCTGTTAAGTGCAAGTACTGAAATATAAACGTTCAAGACACATTCTTCAAATTATACGTAAGCAATTATTACACCAAAAACGAAAGCAACTATAGCAAAAACTTCATCCGATACTACTACAATACTGAAAGTTTCATCAGTTATAAAACGTCATTATGTACGTCTATGTCTACATGCAGTGATCGCAGACGTAGCTATCGGGTATGGTTTTAAGTCCTACGCGTAAAGTGTGATATACCAGCGCACACACTGGTCGCAGACCACCCACTGTACAACTCGCGTACGGCGACACTTGCGTGGGGGCGGCTGTAGAGCGTCGCAGGTGTGGCAGATGTCCGTTCTAATGTCAGGTGCCAGTGATGGTGACACAGCAGTGACAGCAGCAATGAGTGCCCATGGCTGTTTGAGTGGCGTCATGGTCGCCTGGCGGCACAACATCAACGTCCTCTGCACGCGGGCGCTTGCGACCAGACGTTTTGTCTGGACGTTTGCGCTTATTCTTTCTAAGTTGCGTCAGATTGAGAGGACGTTTAGTTGTGCTGCCAGGCATCCCAATAGCCAGCTTAGCAGCCATCACGTGGTAGCAGTTGCCTTTGGCAGGACAGCTGCACTACTCGGGGCTCAGTCGTCCCATTGACGGTAAATATACCTAGCTTCGCGTCGAACGATATCTGGCCGGTCTGAACGATGAGAGCCGCATGCTCAGCCGCGCTGAGGTCAGACTGTTGAGTGCTGACGACGTCCTCCTCATCATCAGGCTCGACGTCATCCGACGGCGACGGAGACAACGCTGACGTCGACGGCTGCAGGTGATCACTGAATGGCGCTGCTGATGTACTGGCCGTCTCCTCTGCTGCGCTGTCGGCTCGGGCGTTGCCGTATCGAATCCGCTCGACGATGTCGGTTGGCCGAGGAGGCATCACGGGCGGCACGGTGTCTGTTGATGTGGCTGCGACACCTTCTCGCAGTACGAAATCGCCTTGTCCACATCGCCCGCGCCGTATCTCTGCGATGTGGAACTGCGCCAGTCTGAAGAGACTCAGGACGAGGGCATCGATCGGTGCCTCTTTCCAGTCCTGTAGCCTCTTTAGCACGTAGTTAAAGGATTCGGACTGGTTGGTCGTTGCTGACTCCAGCCCAAACCAACATGTGGCACTTTCGTTTATTACATACGTATAATATATATATTATATACGGCAAGTGTTGCAGTGTAACATTCGTCGTAGGGCGTCGAACTTAAGCGATGGTCGTGGCTGCGTACGATGGTTAAAAGGCGGATGTCCTCCGCATCCACATCCGTCTTTTACCCGTTGCCACATCCGGAGATCCGCAAATCCGCCTTTTACCATTGTCCCATATTTTCCTAAATTTTTCCCAAAATCCTTCCAAAAAGTTTCGAGAATGCACACTTTCCTAATATCTTCTTGGAAGATATTCCTAGCAAGATCTTCCTAAGATGTTTCGAGAATGTGGCCCCGGGTAGCCTAGTACTAAGCCGTCTTCACAGAACACGATTTTCAAATCAGAGTCGTATATAGTATGGCTAGGCCCCGGGTAGCCTACGTAGTTAGCTGCTTCGTCCTACGGTATCCCTTCAGACAGAATCAGTATATATCTGTATAGCATCTGAGACGACATTTTGTCTAGGCCCCGGGAAGCCGCGGCAGGGCTACTTACAATCGGGGAGCAGTCTGGTCCTTTCAGAATTTTCACGTTAATGCGCATCTTTGCTTACAAAACGTATTCAAACAATATGGGTGTTATTATACAATTTAATACTACACTGTATCAGATTAGCTTTGTATCATTTACTCAATTCACCAAAACAAAACAAGAAACCATAGATTTACAGTACTGTTACTGTAAACAACTTATCTATGGTTAACGTGTAACTTCCATTTATCTGGACGTAGGCGGCAGGGACAACAAGGGCTCTAGAAATTACACCAAAATCTTAACAATTCCCTCCAACCCCCGGCTGTAAGATACTGAATTCGTCAGAGCTACGCAAAATGATGGAGTCTGGCAACTGGTTATTTCTGTGCGTTATGCTACTGGCTTTAGTGACACGAAATTTAGGATGTTATCCTAGGAGTAGGTTGCCACTGTCGGGATCCGAAGTCCGAAGACCCTAAGTAGATAACTAGGCCTAATTACTTTCCTAGTAACCCTATCTAATAACTATTTTCACGAATGTTGTGCTGCAACATCAACAAATGGCACAGAACTGAAAGACAACAGAAAGTTATAATTATCAATCATGTGACAGACAAGCAACAAAACGTTGAAATGTTTCGCCGACACTATAATACAGAAAAAATAACTAATTTGAAACTGACTAATAACCAGATGTCTATACAATTACATGCTGCATTCTTTTATTCTGCTCTCATGCTGTGCTACATGATGTCAATAAATAAACTGATTATCAGATTGAACCTGTAGCAATTATTCGGAAAATTAACTGGTACAAAACATAGCCCAAAATTATATAAAACAATGGACAAGTACCAAGTCAACAGTCTATGATGCAATGCCACTAGAATCAACAATCAGCACATTATATACAAAGATAGTTCATGCTAAGTTAACAAATCATTAAACACATACCGCATCTAAACACACATATTCACTTGTTAAAAAAAAAAACAGAACACCTAGTTCCATACATGCAAGAGTGAAAGACATAGTCGAATGAAAATCAAAATTCTGTCCAGGCCTAAAAAAATTTGTTGGTTCCGGAAACATGGCCAAAAAGGGTCGGTAGGTCGGAGTTTTTTTAGTCTGATAATAGTGCTAAATTACGCTAACTAATAGTATATTCACACATTCTTCTCTTTGTTGCTTTCTATTTTCACCTTACTTTGACATGTTTTGTTATCTTAGTGGAAAGATGATCCAGACATGATCCATCATGAGGAAGCAGCTGGAAACTGAACATGAAAAATTTTGGCCCCAATAAAAAGTCCATAAAATTTTTGAGGTCGTGGGGTAAAAACTACGGTCGGTCGGGTTTCCGGAAACAACAAATTTTTTAAGGCCCCATCACCGGTTTCTCACTGCAACTAACGCATTCTGGTACAACACTAACAATAATGCTAGTAAACACTAGTACTGATAGTTCATGTACTTCTTCAGTAGAGGAGGCAAATTCAAGCCATCAACGGTCGTAGCATGATGCTGAATTAAATGTCTTCTGATCTGATATCGACACAGCCACAGCAAGCTGCCTGGAGTACCTAGAATGCACCAGTGTATCAGCAATAATTAGCTGAGCTACAAACTATTTTAGTGCACTAGTTCTTACAGCTACTTTTTTAATGACGAGCAATCTAACTATAGTTATGTATATACTCGCGTATAAGTCGCTCCCACATATAAGTCGCCCCCCCCCCTAAAAAGCGAGTCCTGTGGTCTAAAATCGTTGACCCGCGTATAAGGCGTAGCTGGTTTTTGAGGGTTTGTAGCCAGCACTAGAACCGCATGAGACAACAATACGCAAACATGACTTTGTGAGCAGATTTCACAGCTTTATTAGCTTAGTCAACTGACCTGAGTAGACTTCTAAGTGCAGCGTCCCGGCATCCATCCGGCGTCCCGGTGGCGGTCGCTGTGACAAGGGTCCACTTAGTACAACGTCGGGCCTTTATGCTACTCTCCCGACGTGTCGGTGTCCTGGCATGTTTCAGTGAGACCGGTTCGACCAGTTGTAAAAATTTCTTTTTTTATGACCCGTGTATAAGTTGCCCTCCATACTTTTTGATCAAGATTTGGTCGTAAATTTTGCGACTTATACGCGAGTATATACGGTAGTACTTACGTACTTAAGTCTCAGATCTCGTTGCTGGTGTTGTGCAGGTACCCCGATGTTGTGCTTGCCACGTTGCTGTGCATTCGTGCGAACCTGTGCCGTCGAAGGTTTGAAATCAAGGTGAATGACATGGTCTTTGTCGGCTTTCCAATGCAGATGCCGGCGGCTTCGGCTGCAGCAGCTTCCACCCACACGTCACCAAACACGTCACAGGCTCCGGTCGCCGGTCACCCGTCTCCAAAGCGGGAACAGTCTTCAACCGTCTCGTACAATATTGTCTTCGCTGTGAAGGTAACATTACTGATGTGGCACCAAAGACGTTCTATTTTTAGCTGCTAGACTGGTAGCGTATTGGCCAGCGCCTATTCACGCAGTGGCACTGCTAGCCTATACTGTCGTCACGTGACTCCCGGCAGGCTAGCAGTGTGCTACAGCCAAATACGTTCTATTCTTAGCTCAGCTACAGCCTTCACGACAGCCAAGCTTCATTGACAACAATCGAGATACCGTACTATTAATCGAAAAAAAATTAAAACCTGCAATTTTGTGAGCGTAATTTAGTATACAGGCCGTATATACAACTAAAAGTAGAAAATAATAGCTAACTAACTGTAGCCTGCTATACTGCGGCCACGTGACGACAGTATAGCAGGCCGTGCCGCTACGGAAGGCGGAGCTGTAAGTCTATTTTTAGAAGTCTGTGTGTGGCACGTTTGATTAATAAGTTGTACCGGTAAGTAAGTAAGTAAGTAACATGAAGGATTATAGTGTGCAGAGCAACAGAGCATTACTGTGTGGGCACTGTACATACTCAGAGGTGAGATGGATGTTTTATTTCACATAATAGCCAGTGGCTAGATTAGGTGTAATATGATTAGCTGGGAAGAAAGTAGGCTTACCTTGTATGGTTGTGGTTACTTTTGTGTTTGATTGATTGATGATGTCAGCAGTGAAATTGTTCCAGTGGAAAAGGGGACTGTATTAATTTACGGAGCTAATGCTCTTTCGCCCCCATGTGGGTCCAGGGGTGTAGAATAGACCCACTCCATTTCCTGGCCGGATGGCATGAGAGGCGCCTAAACCAGGCTTTTAGTTTTGTATTGGTATAGTTAGGTTGCGTGTGTATGCGTCTTTTGTTAGTTAGTATTACGTTTGTGTGCATATGTATGTAGGTAGTATATTATTGTATTTTGGGTTTTTTGTGTTGGTTTGATTGATTTTGCTGTTAATTTTTGTTTTCGGTACCAGTGCAAGTGATTGCCTGGAGGACCGTCTCCGAAATGACCTGTAATGTGTCGAGTTAAACCTTACTCACTCACTCACTCCCTCTTTCGCTACTGTCTGTTGTACGGTTTATATCATTTATAAATATTCATGTGTGACTTTCTTTTTTCCGCTTGCATTTATTAGTTAAGTTTCCTGTGTGTGTATGACATGGTTCAGTGCAATAAGCCTCATTGATTGATAGCGACTTGGCCGGGAGTCAAACGCACGACCTCATGATCATGAATTCAATGCTTTGATCACTGAGCCACCAAGTGACACAGTGTGGTGTGTGTATTAGAGGTGCACCGATTATCGGTATCGGCCGATTATTTGGTTTTAGTAAGCAAAATTACAAAAAATGGTTTTAACTGCAGTTCACATTGATGACAATGAGGTAACTAATGACTCAGTAATCAGTCACGTATCATCTTCAACATTCAACAGAACAAAGTAAATACAGGAATGGGCTGGGCCGGGTCGTAACTAAAAACTACAAACTAGTGAAACTACGGCAGGAGTGTTACCAATCTACGATCGTACCATCGTGACTTCACAATCGTTACAGTATGACTTTTATTGAACAAAGATGTGTCCTGAAATAAACAATTGGTAATCGGTCGAATATTTGGCGCCGATAATCGGCCAAAAGCATTATCGGTACACCTCTAGTATGTACTGACCGTATAGGCCGGTGTCGGTGAGTTTGTGATCTCAGCCTATCAAGACCTTGCCAAGCAGATTAGCGTTGCTCTGATGCATGAAGAACGACGCTGTGGGTACTTCACTAGACAGAAACTACGCATGTGGGCCCTACAGGACGACACCAGCACTTCACCTGAAGGTACTACTACTACTGGTACAACAACAACAACAACAACTACTACTACTACTACAACTACAACTTGCAGGTCAGCAATGCTGTGGATACTTGACTAGTTAGAAACTACGCATGTGGGCCCTACAGGACGACACCAGCACTTCACCTGAAGGTACTACTACTACTGGTACAACAACAACAACAACAACTACTACTACTACTACTACTACTACTACTACTACTACGACTACTACTACTACTACTACTACTACTACTACTACTACTACTACTACTACAACTTGCAGGTCAGCAATGCTGGGGATACTTGACTAGACAGAAACTACGCATGTGGGCCCTACAGGACGACACCAGCACTTCACCTGAAGGTACTACTACTACTGGTACAACAACAACTACTACTACTACTACTACAACTATTACTACTACGTTGTTATACATACGGCCCCTTGTCACTAAGTCACTGCAGCATCTGCTGTTGTCTGCCGCTACAACTACAAGTTAATTTAATTATTTGTGTTATTTTACATTAGTTTATTTACACAACACTGACTGCTTCTGCTATTGCTGTTGCTACTATGTATGTTAGTTAGTAGCTTATTGAACATGTGTGAAGCACACGTGTATGCTTACTATTCATTCATGTTCGTGTTTGCATCTCTGATGCCTGCATGGTTTAGAGTTAGGTCGGGCTAACAGGCTGTTCTGTAGTTAGCTAGAGCTGGTATTGTTTGATCTGTAAATATACATGGTGGTTGGTGGCGCATAAAAAGTGGAACCTACATGCTTTACACATATATCGAGCAATCAGATGGTTTTCGAAACGACTACCCTCGTTCATTGCAGTGAAGGATGGTCATGTTGAACAGTGAACACTGTGTTTCAGTGTTTAGCATGACCACCCTTCGTTGCAATGTTCGAGGCTAATTTTTTATCCGACCATACTGGGTAGTACGGTCGCGCTTATGGTACGATGTTCTGTCCATCTGTCGTCTGTCTGTAAAGTTTTTTGTTGTGGCTAAACGGTACATCGTAGAGGGTCGGCGATGGTACCGTTGGATAGGGCGTTGGTAAGTTCCTATAGGCTGTCAATAGTAACCATGTCGCTAACTGCAGCTGTTTGGCCGCAATTTGCAACGAAAGAGTTCCGCAGCATTGCCGGAAGTTTACATTATATCGCAAGTTATGTAAATAAGCAAGTAACTACGTTTGCATTTCGGGCGCAGGCAACAACATGTTCAAAACATCATACTCGGACAGTTATGGACACAGGTTGTGAGTGTGCACCATGAGTATGGTCGGCTAACCCTAGCGACAGCTGGGCTCTTGTTTTCAAAACTGTCCGATTGCTGCATTTTTGCAAAGCATGTGTGCTTCACTTTTCATTCACCACCCTGTAGTGACTGACCCAAGTGACTGATGATTGTATACGGTGTTTCAGAAAACGACGTGGCAGTTGCGGCTTACCGAGTGATATTACAGAGGTGCTCACTTGCTAAACTTCTGCGGCAGATCTTTACCGAGTACGTTTCACTGTTTTTGTTTTGCTGCCTGCATGTTGTCACTGCATTTATGCAACACACGCACTTGTCCACAACAGCAAGAACAACGAATATATACACTTTATTTTGCCATGACGGCAGCAAATAACAAAACACACACAGTAAAAGGAAAAGAAAAAAAGAGAAGGAAAAAACACAACATACAGTATTGAACATAAAAAGAAAAGCATAAAACACATTAATTACGAGCTAAAAACCTAAACCGGCGAGGAGATCAAATCCGTGTAATGGCATATTTTGCCAACAAAGCCTGTAACTCATATCTACCAAACACGTCATAGAGAAAATTCATTACAGTATTATTACAAGACATGGTCTTGTGTAAAAAAACCAACTCTACGAGCATCAATGTCAGTAACTAATGGGAGATAGCCCATAAAACGATGAATGTCTTCTGATGATTTCTTGTTTTCTTAGACACAGTTAGGAAACCTTGCTTTACCAGTGAGCGCCAGAGGAAGTTAATATTTTCTATCATTTGATTAACCAGTTTTTAGGAATTATTTGACTTATTTTAGAAATCGGAATTATTCCCAGAATTGAATTTCCGAGAATTAGGGCGCAACACTTTACAGGCTAGTTCTCCAGCAGACAGCATAAAAGCACCGAAAGAAAATGACCATAGAAATAGTCATTTTTGATAGAACCAAGAATAACAAGCAAAGATGTTGGGCTGTTGTCACGCCTTGTGTGCATGCAGCCATCGATGTACACTGTGTCCGGAAAAAAGGACGTACAGTCTTCCGTTGATAACTTTAACAAATTTCAACGTATTTTTACTACTTTTTACTAGTTTTTATCGTTTTTACCGCTCTATGCTTTAGCAATGGAGCGGTGATGCCGTCGCTTGACGTCCGTCTGTCTGTCTGTCCGTCTGTGACGTTGGTGATTCCTGATCACATACGTCGAGCTAGGTGGAATTTTATTACACGGTTAGCCC
>Ga0209052_1000596_pt1 | contig 11585 bp, 9 predicted proteins | sample WorMetHEROISLAND_2_FD_187409 | JGI IMG/M metagenome (GOLD analysis project Ga0209052, IMG submission 187409) | Marine gutless worms symbiont microbial communities from Max Planck institute for Marine Microbiology, Germany - Olavius sp. 4 HERON... | ecosystem: Host-associated > Annelida >...
GGGGCGGGAGGGGAAAAGGTGGAGGGCAAGGGAAAGGGTCATTCCGGTACTTCTTTTTCCCCATTTCGAGCCCTGACTAAAACATTGTGTTCTTTGGGTCAGAATGGTAGAACTGCTCACTTGAAAATAAAAGACCGGAACAATAACTACAACGTGATGTGGAGTGGACAGCCACTGCTGCTGCTGCTTCTTCTGCTGCGTAGTGTGGACATTGTGGAAAATGTGGACCGGCTCCAGGCTGCAGCCACACTCAAGTCGTTTCGTTGTTACGTTACGTACTGTTTTGTTATGACAGCGCCACCTGGCGATTGACGAAGGGAATATTGTTGCGTAAACTTTGTTTTGTAAAAATACAAACGAAAGTGAAGTTGTTTTTAAATGACGTGATTTGTTTTGGAAGGTTTTGGTATGAAGCTTTCGATACGAGAATAGAGCGTGAAAAGATGGCAGTTGTTACCTGATGGATTGGTTATGGCTGATTATGGCGATCGAATTCTGAGGAGTCGACGACCGCTTCCTTTTAAGAAGTATTTTGTGAGTTATCGATCTGTGCCATCGTTATTTGAATGTACTTTAGCTTTCCGTACTGTAATAGTGTAGTCTTCTGTTCAGAAATTATTTGATTATGACATTGCTGTGTTCAGAATTGTGTCTGTTCAGTGCAAGCTACAAAATCGTCACAAACGAACCGCGCCAAAATAGTCTATTTAAAAAGGGCTCTGGTAAAAAGCGGATGTGCGGATCTGCAGATGTTGCATAAGGATTACGGCTGGGGCTAGCGATAGGCTTTGGATTAAGGTTAGGGATAGGGTTAGGATTAGTAATAGGGGTTAGGGGACGGCAATGCTAAACTATGCATGCGAGGCGGGCGAGGCATGCAAGGCGGGCGACGGCAATACAGCTGCCTTTACGGCAGGTGGGGCGGCCAACATGACAAGTGCAGTTAGGTAATCACAGGTCAGGGCAGTCAACGATGATTTTGGGCATCTTCTTTGCACGGGTTTGCAAGCCACCTTGTTAGTTTCTGTGACCATCTGTGAACCGTCACTGGAAGTAACCACATTCGGTTTTGCATTTATCTTACTCCCATCTTCTGTCACGAAGGCCTTCAGCAACTCCTGCTGTCTGTCTGTAGTGGGACTGCTACTGACGTAACTGCTGTCACCATAACGGCTGGCGACGGCGCCAGAATGTAGCTGTATAGCCGTTGCCAGCCTTGCCAGCCTCGCCCGCCTCGCATGCATAGTTTAGCATGGCCCTTAGGGGAGGGTTAAATTATAATTTAATTACAGCATTGCCTATTGCAACATCCGCATATCCGCTTTTTACTTGTGGCCTATTTAAAAAGACTGGCCATGCTCTGCCTGTTTGGGCCTGTAAATCAAATAGCATTAATGTGCTTGGCCAAAAAGGCAATTGGCGGAAAGGTGGTGTCCGGACACTTTAATGCCAGCATTGTAATTACCATGGGACAAGTACTGTAATTACTGGTGAGAAGTCTTCAACCTGTTGAAGTTCGAGCGTGCTCAGAAAAAAAGAAAGGCGATCGTCAGTGATCAAAACTACTTACTGTAATGAAGTAGTTGCCTGTTGCATGATCACAGTTCTGCCGCGTTGAAAATGTGATCGTCTAGATCAGCGATGCACAACCTTTGGCCCTGCAGGTCACAGTGCCATATCCGGTCCGCGGCATCCATGGGAAGAACAACAAAAATATGACATATGAAAATTTGTGCTTTAAAATTTAATCATTTTCTGTCCTACTTACTTTTTTTTAAGGATTTGCCTTGAGTGACATTGAGCCGCATACTTGGCTCTGGATCTGCAGATGTTGTGTCAGGGCTAGGGCTGGGGTTAGCGCTAGAGTTAGGGATAGGGTTAGGATTAGTAATAGGGTTAGTTAGGGGAGGGTTGGACTAGTAAATTATAGCTTAATCACACTATTACCCATTGCAACATCCGTTCGTCCACTTTTTACCCCTGGCTCTGCATACCATCAATTTCAGGCGAGAACACTCTGGACATACGACTCTATTTTGCGAAATATCTAATACAATATATGTTTGCTGTTTTTCGTCATTAATGATTTTGCAAAAGGTCATGTTGTGTGGCCCACGGCTCATAAAGGTTGTGCATTGCTAGATACCAGGCCATTAGCATTAAGCTTCCTTGCCTTCAGTTGTGTCACTTTTGTGTCATCATGAAAGCTCTCGAATGAGTAACATGATATAGTGGATTACAAGCCTAATTCTGACTGTTACAAAACTAAATGACTTAATTGAACGTAGATAAACTGCTGTGTTTGATGGTGCAGGACAGAGATTTCGAGCAGCTGACATCTCAACCAGTTGCCGAGGCAACATCAACAATGACGAAAGTAACAAAGATAATCTCAAAGACAAATACAGTCAGTTGGTCTTTGTCATTTGGTTTGCATTAATAATAATAATAATAAAGTCAATTTATACACGGTGCCTGTAGTCACTAGGCGCCGTAGCCTAATCGAACAAATGTGTTTTTAGCAGGTATTTGAACCATTCGTAGTCTTCAGCCGCTTGCCGCGCTGCAGGCAAAATTGCAAATAGTTCCAGACTCGTGGGCCGGCGACTGCGAACGATTTATCACCATCTATCTATTATGTCATTTGTAATATAAATGCAGTTACTGGCATAGATGATGCTGATGTCAGTTGGCATGACACCAGTTATTTCTGCTAGTTTTAGCTGTTAGTTTCAAGTCATATGTTGGCTGACATGAATAGATAAGACCTATAGGTTGATTTTTGTCTACTTGTATGTGTTTGTTTGAAATTATGTCATCTTAATCTTGTGAAGTGTTGAATGAATGTGCTTGAACTGTAGATTGCTGGTTACAACAGCGATAATACAGCACAGAATACTGAGGATGGCGGCGATGGTCACGCTGATAGGCAGAACACATCCCAGCCTCGTCCTCCTCCTGATAAAGTCCCAACTGTCATGCTCAAGAGCCGGCATGCCGACGGAGTCCGCAGTACAAGCAGCGGAGCACAGAGCGTCCCTGGAATGCCGGCTGGAGATAGCTTCCTGCAACCTCAGCTGCATTCATCTACACAGCCGTCAAGTGGCAGTGGCGGCGCTACCGGTAGCAACTTATCTGCTGGCCGTATGTATCAGTCAGTTGTCCACATTATCATTTAAGTAAGTAGGTAAGTAAATAAATTTATAAAGCGCACAATACTGTCGGCGAGAATCTGAGGCGCTGGGGTGAGGCGGGGCACTAAAGATGGCCAGAAGTTGAAAAAAGGAAAGTTTTGAGTTGGCGACAGAAAGAAGCTATTGAACAACTATTGCGGATTTCAAGAGGGAGAGAATTCCAAATTTACATCACGGTTAATTGCTTTAATAAGCGATAGAACAAATATTTGAAAAATTAAATATCATATGCAACTGAAACTCATATGTCTGGAACTAGAACTAGAAGTAGTTTGCTTATGTAACATTCGTAGTATCTGCTGATAGGTTTAGACTTAGAGTTAATCTGTATCACATGCATGCTTGCTTTTCTCCATCATTCAGTACACTAAGAGTAGTAATTTTAGTAAACTCTATTGCAACATCTTGTGAATGTTTTATTGTAAGCCAGCCATACCTGTTGTATGGTGCTGATGTAATGAATTGGAACGTTTCAGTTTATCTAGTATTAGGCATGCTTTAAAAAGTGCTATGTGTTATAATGCCATATGGGTCGTATGATCACATCTTTCTCGATCATGCCCAGTATATGTCTTGCCATTGTGGCAGTAATATATGATGCATCACTTGTTGGATGATTTCATGTGAGATAGATTCATAAATCATAATCGTGATAATAATAGTGGACATATTTCCTGAAGTGCCGTAAGTCTTTGTAGATTCTCAGGTGATTGATTGTGAGATGATGGGTGGTGGTTCATATACTGTGGATTAGACATGAAAAGTTCTGCATAAATGCAAAACTTGATTTCATTTGGAGACATTTGTAAACGAATGTGTTAACCATGAATTTGTCATGTTGAGAACATTAGCAGCTACCCTGACAGCATCAGATAAGCAGCTTTCGATTGCTCGGTTATATATAGGGCCCACAGTTTTCCGTGGAAAATTGTACCAAATTCCGCGGGCCAGTTCGCGAAATTCCGTGGCTCACCGCGGCAAAATCGTCCAAATTCCGCGGCTCGCCGCAGCCTCCCATTTATCAGTAAACTGAGCTCTATGCTGTTCAGAAACTTCAGTTATTGAAGGCTGGCGTTGCACTAAGTTATGTTAGCAACATGAAAAGAAAATCAGTTTTTTTACTTTCAAAAGTGCAATGAAACTCATGACTCATGAGTGACGTGAGTCGACTGAAATGAGTGATGACTGATGTTTAAAATGTCTGTCATTCTGAACCAAAGTGTTTCAACTGAACAACCGAAGTGTTCTGACGAGAAAAAATGTAAATGACAAGAAATCAGACTAATCATCACGCCAACGATCGTACTAATCATCAGTCATATCTCAAATTCCGTGGCAAAGGGCAACTTCAGGAGCTTGGCTCAGAATTCCGTGGAACTGGGCCCTCGTTATATACCAGTAAGCCTGCTAATTATGCACATTACCAGTACCACTGGTGTGTGTAGTAATTTAAGATTACGTGTTGCACTGATAAGTGATAACTTTTGGTTTTCGACGATGAGTAATTATTTGATAGAGATAACTGTCTACATTCTGGTATGTTGATGTGCTGTTGTGTGGTATTTTTTTCAGATACGGCAACTGCTGCCACACATTCAGTGAAGATGATTGATGAAACATTAATGTGGTCTGATGCCGGACTAGAGGTCTGGCTTTATCTGCTATTACTGCTGTGATTTGTCCAAGTGGTTAATCACCTGTGTGTGTGTGTGCATATTAATATGCAAATAGTGATTGGCATCGAGGTCAATAGTGAGGCTTATTTCCCGAAGTTGTGGGAATATTGCCCAAGTGCCGAAGGCACGCGGGCAATATTCCCGCAACCGAGGGACATAAGCCTCACTATGATCGATGATGACAGTCACTATTTTTTTGTTATACCTCTGATCAAAATGGACACTGAATTAGAACCTATAGTAAATCAGGTAATTAAATTTAAAATCTCAACTACAGAGTAAAAGTACTAATGAAAGCTTTATCAACTGACACCGTACAGGTGTATAGCTTTCTTGCGAACTAATTTCACTTTAAATAAAGGAAACATTAGCCTAAAAATAATTATTAATCAATAATCATACAATCTTACCCATTTTGAATGATGTAAACAAGCCAACATTGATGTCGTGTTCGTTACGTGACATTGTCAGGCTGCACGGATTAATCGAATTTATTTACTGCATTAAATGTTGTTTAGCGATAAAAAGTGCAAATTAACTTTTTTTAAATTAGCAATATATTTAATTTATACGAATCATTTGACATTTTGACCAAATACATATGCATACTGTAAGAAAGTGTGATTTTAATTTCTTAATGGAGTGGTTCTACCCGGTGTTTAAAAAGACTGTTCTCACCGGTCTATATGTCAATCGGACAATATGTCGATCAGTCAAAATGACGACGCATATTGACTGGTGAACCGGTCAATACCCCATATTAGCTTACAGCACGTGATGCGATTTGAACCACTCACAGCCGCACATTTCGATCAGAGGTATAACAAAACCACTTATATATCCCAGACATCCATGGATGATAAAACTAGCAATATCTGGTGTTATAGAATAACCTCAATGTTTAACCTAATCTTGATGTCATAGAATAGGCTTTCATGTCTAATCCACAGACTTATGGCTATCATTTGTCGAAGAAAATATATACGGTAGGTCTGAATTTTTTTACAGTACTCGAAATAATTTAAGTAAATGTTCAGGGAGTTTTGCTGTAACTCAAAAAGAAAAAAACTCGAACGTGTTTTTTGATGGTGGGTGGTGTAATGCTGCATATAATTGCTGGTGGTGTATGCAAGGAAATATTCCTCGTTGACTTGGAAAAGTATCACAGGTCAACAATGCTTGTATCTGTGTATAAACGAAAATGTCTTGTGCCCCTGGAGTTTGTCCAAAAGTAATTTACTTTATTGTAGAAAATTCTCATTGCTGCTTAATCAAGAGAGTATGTTTGGCACGTAGTAAGACTTTGGTGCACATTGTGTCAATAGGCTGTAGCATTTACATAGACTGTGCTTCAAAGTAAACTATTACAGTAAATAAGTATAAGAGGCATTTCGCATATTTCATAATTATAATTGCTGTGCATAAATGTGCTTTAGAATGTAGCTGGAAACGTTGAGACTTGTGTTGTTGAACTGTAAATGAAATTCAGATGCTTGTGGATCAACATGATTTCCTGGTGATTGGCGTGCTGGGCGCGCAAGGTGTGGGAAAGTCCACAGTCATGTCTGCACTTGCTGGAGATGACCGGGCAAAGTATGTAGATTGTAGACTTGCTTTGATATAAAGGCACATAGATCAGTGGAATTGGGACTGGTTAGTGTTTTGGCTCGCCAGTTATTACATCTATAGGCCTTCTCAGTTGCTTTGATACTAACTTGGTGATAGTGTATCAATCAGTCAATCGAAAAAAAATTGTATAGCGCCTCCTACGTAGTCCTGAACGGCAGCGCTTAACAATTCAAAACTCTAGACCTAAACAGTTTAACAAATCCACAATAAAACGTAGAAAGCTGTGTGATAAAATCTAAAGTCCATAGCCAGCAGTGAATAAAAATATTTTAAGATGATACTTAAAAGAATCTCTTCAAAAGTTTCTCTGTAACGCAATCGTTTCACGCCTTGATGTGTGATGAACTTGTACAGGAGATGGTTAAAACAGTTGTCGTAGTAGTAATAGTAGAAGTAGCAGCAGCGGCAATGACAACAACATGAAGCAAAGGATTATTGAGCTTAACAGTCCCATGCATTTAAAGCGTATGGTTACCATCATTTAAGCTGCATCTTTACTAATGATATTATAGTCCAAGTATTCTTTTACAGCATTTACAATTGGTGATTGTTAGTGCTGTGCGAATAGTGTTTTTTCATTTCGAATCAAATAGTTGAGCTATTATTTAAAATTTTGAATCGAATCGAATAGTTATCGTCTGTCTCAAAAGTCACCAGTAGTAAGTACTTGTTAATGAATCATATTTGTATTGTCCGAACCAATCTGCGTGAAATGGCTCCATATTAGACTACGTTTAGAGTCTTTAGACGACACTGACGACGCAGACAACTCCATGTTTGTTGATTTTGTTGGTTGCTAGCCGTGGTTGCTAAGGTGAAAAATCGGCGTAATTCTGTTAAATAAGTAAGACATTGGTGTAAGTATTCGAAAATTTCAAATAATTGTGCTCACTTCGAATTGAATCGAATACTGAAGTAACTATTCGATTCAACAGTCAAGTTGCAGCGGATTGTTTGAATTCGGTAATCTGTACATTGGTTTGCTATAGGTTGCATGTGTTTGATATCACTGGTGCAAGAGCTTATGATGGCATACATTGGACAAACGGGATTGATATGTATGTGACTGGTGAACGTACAATCCTGCTAGACTCTCAGGTCCTTGTCAGCGTAATGTATTTCTCTGATGTAAACATTAGCACTTAATTGGCGGTAGAGTCAGAATTGGAACGGCTCATAAACTGTATAGGAAATGGCAAACGTTGCTATTTCGTAATTTTTTTACTCCGCACACGATACGTTGCTAACATAGTGAAATAGAGTGTGTGACGTTGGTATGATGAATACTGACAACCGATCGACTGACCGACCTACCGACCAACTGGCCTTCCTGGAAAAATTCATTCTGCCATATCTCGGCAACCGGTTGTCCGATCCACTTCCTGTTTGGTTCTGGGGTAGGGTGTTTGAGGTCGGCAGATCCAGTGGTCACGTGACCAATGACGTCACGTGACCCCAAAGGGTCAGAGTCATGGCCTGCAAATCGTTAGGCTTTGTATCTCCGTGCAAGATAGATGCGTGTTTACAGTGTAAGACCTATGGGGAACAGCACACGGTGAGTCCAGTGGTCACGTGACCCCAGAATCTTTGAGGCTCCATGTCTCTACCATGCGAGACAGATCCATGGTCACCATGGCCCATATGGCAAATCCGGTGGTCACGTGACCGATAATGTCACACGATGGCGGTCGGCCCATATCGTGGCAAAATTTCAAATGGCAACCAGTTGTCCACTGTGTTTGGTTCTAAGGTAGGGTTTTCGGATCCGTTGGCGCTACTTCCTGCGGTCATGTTGGAAAATTTTGAATGAATTTTGGCAATGGGTCATCAGGTCCACTTCATATTTGGTTCGGTGCCTGGGTTTTTGGGTCGGCACATCGAATGGCTCTGGTTGGGGTTTTCGGTATCGACAGATAATGTTCACGGCGTATACATTAGATTGGTTGCAATTTAAAATATTTCTTGTTATAGTTGGGAAGTTCTGTAAACTGTTCATCGGGAAACAATCCAAATTCTGCAGCTTGCTGTGATACAATAATGAGCGTGCATTTTGGGTCTACCTGAGATTTTTTATTTGTTACAGTTTTATATCAGCTTTTAATCAGTTTGCATCACTGCCAGTCAATCAGTCAAAACACGTTTGTATAGCGCCATATGTCGCAAACGAATCACCAGGCACATGATGGTAGAGACTAGGTAATCACTTGTTCTGTGAGATGCCTTGCTATGTGTGTAGATAATGATCATGTGTATTCTCCCTATCGCCATTCCCAAGATGCATCATAATAATGTGTCTGAGTAAACACAAAAACTTATTCTGTGCTACGTGATGAGTTTCATTTGGTTGTTGTCATCGTTATTTTTATCAAAGTTTATGGCTGAAAATACATTATTACCGGGCAGTTAAAAAAAACTGAAAAAACTTAACAATAATATTGCCAAACCGTCTCAAACATACGCAAATTTACATAGCATATAATAAGTGTTTACTCAGACACATTATTATGATGCATTTCGGGCATGGTGATAAACCGAATTCAGTGTTTCATTGAGTGGCTGGTGCATAGACTGGTGCACCCTAGTTATCTGGCATTTCAGCTTAGATTTGTGTATCTTTGTCATTAGCCGCTGCTGAGTGCCTCGGTGCTGGATAGTCTGATTCACCAAGACAAGAAGACTTCAGTTCCGATGACTGCGTCACCACTGGATCATGCAGCCTTCGACAACTCGGCTGAGATCCAGGCACAGTGATAGTTTCTACTTCATATCAAGCCTTTTCATGTAGTGCATTTGTTAGGGATACCGGTTTATAGTGATCATGCGATCGCAGCATATTTCGCATATTTTGCAAAAATGCACATATCGCATATTTTCCCACATATAATGGCATTTTGCAAAATTTAGAATATTTATTTATGCATGTAGAATATTTATTTATGCATAAATTTGCAAAAATTCGCATATAATCGCATATTTCACATATTTCCGCATATGCGATCGCATTTTTCAGCATTTCTGCGCATTTTGTCCAACGCAAAAGCGCACGCGTCATTTACGCCACATATTTCCGTAATGCCACATATATGCAGCATATATGCCGCATATTTTAGCGCATATTTCGCCAAATTCCGCATATTTTTTCCGCATATTTTGCACCAAAACGGCCCGCATATTTTAAGAAAAATTTCCGCTATAAACCGGTATCCCTAATTTGTCATAGTGCCCGGAGTATTTATCCTATGATTAGGGTTGTACCAAATATTTCCTTTGTATTCTATTTGGTTTGAATACTATTTGTCAATTGCTTGATTCATTTCGATTCGAATACTATTTGGCTGAATACAAATACACTGTTCTGCCTACAGTAGCATGATTTCCTTGTCATTGGAGTGTTGGCCACACAAGCTGCGGGAAAGTCAACAGCCGTGTCTGCACTTGCTGGAGATGACCTATTGTAGGCCGAATAGTGTATTTGTTTTCGGCCATATAGTACTGCAAAAATTACACTGAATATGAATAAAAGGCACTGCAGCATCGCCGGTCTTTTCTCCTGCATTTAGCCTCAAAGATAGCTGCTGTCAGCCTGGCAGTCTCAGCAGCCTAGCGCCCACGCAGAGTGCCTTATGGTGGTGACACACAGTCAAGAAACTTGACCGTCTGACATGCTTTCTTGTACAAGATTTTTCTTGTACAAGTTTCTTGCACCGAATACAGCACATCTCTATTCCATACAAGAAACTTGCATGCACGTGACTGACTAGAATGGTGAGCTTAGCTGATTGGTCGGCTGCCTATCGCTGCCATGTTTTCATTTGTGTTGATGTTGTTGACAATTTGTTGTACAAAGTTAATATAGTTTGTCTTCTGATTTATTTTTTAAACTTGTTTAAGTTATTCAAGTAAAAATTCTGTGTTCCCATGGAGTGGTCGACAGAAAGTATTGAAAAAGTTATTTGTTTCGTCCAAGAACGCCCGTTTTATTTGATGTGTCGTCAGCCGAACTTGCATGAACTTGCACGAAAATTTGATGCAAGAAACTTGTGCAAGTTTCTTGTGCAAATTTCTTGACTGTGTGTCACCACCATTAGGGCTGTCACTCAGCCATTCACTTTGAACACTGTCAGGAGTATCGCATGTGTCATTCGTTAATGTTTTTAATCTTTGTTGCTATCATTCGTTTAAAATAGATGCATGAAGTTTGATTAGGGAATTTTTCACCACGTGTGTAACTGTGAGTGACGAAAGCAAGAACTTGTGTGAACTTGCATCAACTGTTCGTATTTTAGTTGTATTCGGTCGAATAATAGAACAAAATAAATTCCTATTTGGCCGAATAGTGCAGTCTACTATTCGGTACAGCCCTGCCTATAATGGTTTTGATGATGAATTGGCATACGTGTGGATAATGCATGGCTTTCTGGTTAATTAGAAATGATGTGGGTACTAACGGGTACAGTATTTTTGTCGATATGTATTTTCACATTTACCGTACAGTTACCATCTTCTGAAGTACAGTTTTGATGGTTGTGTTTCATTTAACTATTGTAATATGCACAGTAAGTCAAAGGAGACTATGTACTCGGCCGTAACTTTGCCAAATATCAACTAAGTAAAACATTTTACTGGCACGCTTAGCAGTAAGTAGTAACAGAATGATTGAAGATCTCGCCACACCCAAGGTGTGTCGTTACTTTGCTTTGTGATATATTAATGTCCGAAAACTGTTGTGCCTTTATGCTGGGGCACTGTAATGCTGAAACGTAAACTCTTGAGATGTCTGACCTCTGGCCGTCAGCAACTATTGTGACAGAAGCATAGGCGGCGGAACCGGGAGGGGGGGGGCACGGGCCCCCAACTTTCAGCTTACAAGGGCCTTGCTGCTTTAGGCCCCCCCAACTGGAGCCGAAAATAAAGCAACTACAACACATCCACAAACCACATGTTACATTTTACATGCACAAAATATACCTGATGGCAGCCCCCAGTTTAATGTTTCATTTCCTGGACAGCTTCCGAAGATCGTTGCTACTAGAGGCAAGATTTTCAGCCTGAAATTCACAAATACCATTTGGCTGCCGGGCTCTGT
>Ga0209052_1000597_pt1 | contig 11580 bp, 9 predicted proteins | sample WorMetHEROISLAND_2_FD_187409 | JGI IMG/M metagenome (GOLD analysis project Ga0209052, IMG submission 187409) | Marine gutless worms symbiont microbial communities from Max Planck institute for Marine Microbiology, Germany - Olavius sp. 4 HERON... | ecosystem: Host-associated > Annelida >...
GAGAATGCAGATTCTTTCTGTGCCGGAAATTCTTGAGGGTAAGCGATTCGATACACCAGGGGCAGTAGGTCGTGGTGATCCGCAGCAGGCTATGGCTTTACCAATAAGCCTGTAACTACTAATTGCCTAAATTTAACACTACCCTTTCGTTTTCTTTTGCTGTCCGGCGTTATTTGGCGCGGCCCGAGATGGCATCGTGTTGCGTTACGCCGCATTCGCCGCCGCGCCTGTCCGGGCGCGGTCCCAGATGATTCGGCGCCGGCGTGTCGGGCTAGGGCGCAGTCGGCCCGGTTGCCGTGCTTCTGGATCGGACAGCGCGCCTGACTCGGCCTACGCCCAACGCGAGGTCCGCGCATGCAGGCCACGCGGGGGGTCATATGGGAGAGTAGGTTGCGTCAAGACGTTGGTGGACCCGGCAGACGATCAACGAACCTTTGGGCGTCGCAACGCAACAGAGGTCCCGATCCTACTGACAGTGCCGAATCATTCAGGATTGCTTTTAACCAAACAGCTTCTGAAGGCATGATTTCGATGCAGACCTGGGCCTTGGAACTCCAGAATTCTTCACCTCGGGAGAAGTGGACGCCGGTGCCCTGATGCGGGCAACCAAGGCTTGTGGTGGGTGACCCGGAGCTCAAGGCCTTCTTGCCCCGCCTGTCGCTGCGGGACGAGCAGATGGTATCCCAGGGCATGCGTCTTGTCGGGTACCTCAAGAACGCTGGGCTGTCCACCGAGGCCAGCGTCTTGTGGCTCAATACGATGCTTTGCACCCTGAGAATGGCCGAGAGGGTCCCGAGCATCTCCATTACGCAACGAGTGAAATTCGCCGAATTTCTGAACGGCCTGGCCGATAGCTGCCGGACCAATGCGGACCTCAGGCGCAGCCTGGCTGCAAATATTGGCGACGACAGGCACTTTCTATCGTGCCACCGGGGTCTGGGATAGATCGCGTACTGCCTATGAAGAGGCGCGAGACATCTACCAAGAGTTCGCCCGCACGAATCCGCGGGCCTACCGGAGCAATCTCGCCATCATCCTCACCAATCTCGGGGCCCTCTACTCCGAGTTGCGGGAATTCACCGCAAGCCGCGCCGTCCTCAAGGAAGCCCGAGATATCAGACACTTGTCCGCAAGGATCCATGGACCAAGCAGAGCGGCTTCACGGCCATATTCTTGACTCGGTGATGTCTATCGCGAAACCCAGGCATTCACCAAGGCGCGCACCGCCTATGAAAGGGCACGGGACCCATAAGAAACTTGCCCACAAGAAGGGCCCACCGATTCACTGGAAACGCCTCGCCCAGACTCTCAACAACCTCAGGGTCCTACGCAAGCGTTCGAACCCGCCCGCGCCGCCCTAAAAGAGGCACGAGACATCTACCGGGAGCTCATGCGCATGAGCACCTGGACCGAGCGCAGGAATTTCGCCAAAACCCTCGACAACCTCGGGAGGCTCTATCGCGACACAGGAGCGCTCGACGATGCCCGCGCCGTCACCGAAGAGGCGTGAGAAATCTCCCAGGAGATTGGCCGCACGGACCAAGGTCTCAGCGAAGCGGGGTGAAAGGATCCTGGCGCATGGGACCACGTGGGTGAGCTACGCCCATCCGCCTCGTCAAGATTAAGAAGCCCACGGGGCTAACTGTGTGGTGTCACACAGTTAGCCCCATGAGCCAAATGTTTATTACTGGTCGCTAATAAAAACTATGGACTTTAATCCAAGGGCTTTAGTATTTTCTGGCTATGAGACCGAAGAAGCACGCGACACATGCGGTTTACGATCTGAAGCTCATCTGGCATGGATCACAAAGTAAGGAGGACATCGCACAAACTACAACAAGAATTCCCGCATTTGAGGAAACAGTATTGAGGACGCAACTTTTGGGCCACTGGGTATAGCACTTTCAGTTCAGAATATATTACAGACGATATGATCAGGGAGTATAAAGAGGCATCGAGAATATCTGGGGCATCATAATGATGATTTTCTAGTCGAGTGCGCCCCGACTTTCAGTCCATAGTGGTTGACTTTGCATTAGCAATTTCTCTTATATTGGCATTATTCGTATCTATTCGTGTTGATTCGTGGTTTTCGACTTGTGCCTGGATTTTGTACCTGCGCCTCAATCCTGCTCGAGCTCCACATTGATGCCCAAGGAACGGATCTCCTTGACCAGCACGTTGAACGACTCCGGCATTTCCGCCTCCATCCGATGGTCGCCGTCGACGATGTGCTTGTACATGCGGGTCCGTCCATTCACGTCATCCGATTTGACGGTAAGCATCTCCTGGAGGGTGTAGGAGGAACCGTAGGCTTCCAGTGCCCACACTTCCATCTCGCCGAAGCGTTGGCCGCCGAACTGGGCCTTTCCACCCAGGGGTTGCTGGGTGACCAGGCTGTAAGGTCCGGTGGAGCGGGCATGCATCTTGTCGTCCACCAGGTGGTTGAGCTTGAGCATGTACATGTGTCCGACCGTAACGGGCCGCTCGAAGGCATCTCCCGTGCGTCCGTCATAAAGCAGGGTCTGGCCCATGGGAATCCCTTCATCCCGGTTGTCCCGACCCGCCAGGCGCAGCATGGCGAGGATTTCTTCTTCCGAAGCGCCGTCGAACACCGGCGTGGCCATGGGCACGCCCTTGGTCAGATTCCGGGCCAGAACCAGGATTTCCTCATCGCTCAGATCGATCAGCTCTTCACCTCTACCGCTGCTGTTGTAGACCTGGTCGAGAAAGGCCCTGAGCTCGGTGACTTCGGCCTTTGCGCTCAGTATCTCGCCGATCCGGATGCCGATGCCGTGCGCAGCCCAGCCCAGGTGCGTCTCCAGAATCTGGCCCAGATTCATGCGTGAAGGTACGCCAAGGGGATTCAGGACGATGTCCACCGGCTCGCCGTCGGCGGAAAAGGGCATATCTTCTACCGGCACGATCATGGAGATGACGCCTTTGTTTCCGTGACGACCGGCCATTTTGTCACCGGGCTGGATGCGCCGCTTCACCGCCACATAGACCTTGATCATCTTGAGCACCCCGGGGGCCAGGTCGTCGCCTTGGGTGATCTTGTGTTTTTTCGCTTCGAAGCGTTCGCGGAAATCCTCGCGCTGCTGACCGAACTGCTTCGCTACTGCTTCGAGCTGGCTGGCCACCCCCTCGGGGCGCAACCGAATTTCCAGCCACTTTTCCTTGGCGTCCTGCTCCGCCAGGCCGTTGAGATAGGTTTTGGTAATCTTGCTGCCGGCCTTGAGGTTACCGGGTCCGCCGTCCGCCACCTTGCCGAGCAGCATCTTTTCTACGCGCTGGAAGGTATCGTTCTCCATGATGCGCAGCTGATCGTCCAGATCCTTGCGCACGCGTTCGAGCTCCTGCTCCTCGATCTGATGCGCCCGCTGATCCTTTTCCACGCCGTCGCGCGTGAAGACCTGGACGTCCACCACCGTGCCGGACATGCCCGAGGGCAGACGCAGGGAGGTATCCTTCACGTCCGAGGCCTTTTCACCGAAGATGGCCCGCAGCAGCTTTTCTTCCGGCGTGAGCTGGGTCTCTCCCTTGGGCGTGACCTTGCCGACCAGGATGTCGCCGTCTCGCACCTCCGCACCTATATAGACGATACCGGACTCGTCGAGCTTGGAGAGGGCCGACTCGCCCACGTTGGGAATGTCGCCGGAGATCTCTTCCGGCCCCAGCTTAGTATCGCGGGCGAGACAGGTGAGCTCCTCGATGTGGATGCTGGTGAACCTGTCCTCTTGGACTACGCGCTCGGAGATGAGGATGGAGTCTTCAAAATTGTAACCGTTCCAGGGCATGAAGGCGACCCGCAGGTTCTGGCCCAGGGCCAGCTCGCCCATGTCGGTGGAAGGCCCATCGGCCAGCACGTCGCCCCGGTCGATGGTATCGCCGGGAGATACCAGGGGCCGTTGGTTGATGCAGGTATTCTGGTTGGAGCGCATGTACTTGGTGAGATTGTAGATATCCACACCCGGCTCGTTCGGGGTCTTATTCGCCTCCTTGTCGTGGACCCGCACGACGATGCGCGCCGCGTCCACGGATTCCACCACGCCGCCGCGGCGGGCCACGACCGTGACTCCCGAGTCCTTGGCCACGACCCACTCCATGCCGGTACCTACCAGGGGCTTCTCGGCGCGTAGCGTGGGCACCGCCTGACGCTGCATATTGGAACCCATCAGGGCGCGGTTGGCGTCGTCGTGCTCCAGGAAGGGGATCAGCGAGGCGGCTACCGATACGATCTGGCGCGGGGAGACGTCTATATACTGGACCTCTTCCGGGGCCTTGAGGGTAAATTCGTTCAGATGCCGGCAGGAAACCAGCGCATCTGTGAGATGTCCCTTACCGTCGAGGGACGCATTGGCCTGGGCGATGACATAGTTGCCTTCCTCGATGGCGGACAGATAGTCGATTTCATCGGTGATCCGGCCGCCGTTTACCCTGCGGTAAGGCGTCTCCAGGAAGCCGTACCGGTTGGTTCGGGCGTACACCGCCAGGGAATTGATCAGACCGATGTTCGGCCCTTCCGGGGTCTCGATGGGACACACCCGCCCATAGTGCGTTGGATGCACGTCGCGTACCTCGAAACCGGCCCGTTCCCGGGCCAAGCCGCCTGGACCCAGGGCTGAGACACGGCGCTTGTGGGTAACCTCGGAGAGCGGGTTGTTCTGATCCATGAACTGGGAGAGCTGGCTGGAGCCGAAGAATTCCTTGATCGCCGCCGAGATCGGTTTGGCGTTGATCAGCTCTTGCGGCATGAGTCCCTCGGACTCCGCCAGGGACAGGCGTTCCTTCACGGCCCGTTCCACTCGCACCAGGCCGATGCGGAATTGGTTCTCCGCCATCTCGCCCACGCAACGGATCCGACGATTACCCAGGTGGTCGATGTCGTCCACGCTACCGTGGCCGTTCCGGAGCTCGACCAGTACCTTCAAGGCGTCGATGATGTCGGAGATGTCGTCGAATTTCTCATAGAGCTGCTTGGACGGCTCGTCTCCACGCCGGGCGAAGTAGCAACCATCGTAAAGGATACCGGGCCCTTCCTCGGAATCCCGCTGCAGGCGCCGATTGAACTTCATCCGCCCCACCGCGGAGAGGTCGTAGCGATCCGCGGCGAAGAACAGATTGTGAAACAGGTTCTGGGCCGCATCCTTGGTGGGCGGCTCGCCCGGGCGCATCATGCGGTAAATCTCGACCAGGGCTTCCAGCTCGTTGGTAGTGGGGTCGATACGCAGCGTCTCGGAGATGTAGGGCCCATGGTCGAGATCGTTCACGAACAGTGTCTCGATCCGCTCGATCCGCTTCTCCCGTAAGTCTTCGAGCAGATCTTCGGTCAGCTCCGTGTTGGCCTCCGCCAACACCTCTCCGGTCTCCGGATCGACCACCGTGCGCGCGAGCGTGCGCCCCAGCAGAAATTCGGGGGGCACCGAGAGGCGCTTCACCCCCGCCTGCTGCAGCTCCCGGATATGGCGCGCGGTCACCCGGCGTCCGGTCTCCACCAGGACTTGGTCGTCGATGGCGATATCGAAGCCCAGGGTCTCACCGCGTAGACGCTCGGGTACCACGTCGAGCTCAATGTCGTCCGCGCCCAGATGGAAGCTGTCGGTATCGAAAAAGCGCTCCAGGATCTGTTCCGTGGAATAGCCCAGGGTCCGTAGCAGAATAGTCGCCGGCAGCTTGCGACGGCGGTCGATACGGACGAAGACATTGTCCTTGGGATCGAACTCGAAATCGAGCCAGGAGCCACGGTAGGGAATTACCCGGGCGGAGAACAACAGCTTACCTGAGGAATGGGTCTTGCCCTTGTCGTGGTCGAAGAACACGCCCGGAGAGCGGTGGAGCTGAGAGACGACGACCCGTTCGGTGCCATTGATGACGAAGGTGCCGGTCTCTGTCATGAGCGGCAGCTCGCCCATGTAGACCTCTTGCTCTCTGATGTCCTTGATCGTGTTGGTGCCGGCGGGGGCATCCTTGTCGTAGATCACCAGGCGCAGCAGCACCCGCAAGGGGGCGGCAAAGGTGGCACCGCGAAGATAGCACTCGCGGACGTCGAAGGGCGGCTCACCGAAACGGTAGCTCACATACTCCAAGACCGCATTCCCGGAGTAGCTCTCGATGGGAAAGACCGTCTTGAAGGCGGCGTGCAGACCGGTGTCCCCACGTTGGGTCGCCGGGGTAGTCTCCTGCAGGAAGGCCTGATAAGAATCGAGCTGGGTCGCTAGTAGGAAAGGCACGTCCAGGATGCCGGAACGCTTGCCGAAATCTTTGCGAATGCGCTTTTTCTCGGTGAACGAATAGGCCATGCTGCCTTCCCTCGAGGTGCTGTGAAAGTCCACTTGGATCATGCGCAGGACGTTCCTTCCGGAACCTCTCCCCACGATCCAGATGTCGCGAAGATCAAACGATCAGATTGGAAACGACAATAGGCCGGCGGCCTGCCGCTCCGCTAGCCTTCATCTGTTAGCAGGGGCCGTTGACATCTATATCTTATAGCACAGGCGATTGCAGGGAATTTTCCGTACTGACCAGGCGCGGTGAGGAAGGATAGCCAGCTAGCTGCAACGCTGTCAGCGCGGAAAAGGGCCACAAAAGACCTAAGAATGATGAATGTCAACAGCCCCTGAAACCCTGACGATGCCAAGGCGCCATCAGGCAATCGACAATCACCCTACTTCACTTCAACGACCGCACCGGCCTCTTCCAGGGCCTTCTTCGCCTCCTCGGCCTCGTCCTTGGACACCCCTTCCTTGATGGTGTTCGGAACACCCTCCACCGCCTCTTTCGCTTCCTTCAATCCCAGACCGGTGAGGGCACGGACGGCCTTGATCACGGACACCTTGTTGGATCCGAAGGACGCCAGCACCACATCGAACTCAGTCTGCTCCTCTGCCGGAGCGGCCTCACCGCCTCCGGCGGCGGGAGCAGCGGCCGCGGCCGCCGCCGCGGTCACGCCGAACTTCTCTTCCATCGCGCTGATCAGCTCTACCACCTCTATAACGGTCATGTTGGCGACGGCATCCAGTATTTCGTCTTTCGAAACGGCCATTTGATTTCTCCTGAATCGGAATCTTCTTTTCGTTTGATGCGTTGCCCAAATCAATGCGAGCGGCTAGGCCGCTTCTTTGCTGTCGCGAACCGCGGCGAGGGTGCGGACGAGCTTGACCGGGACCTCGTTGATCGTCGCCGCAAGCTTCTGTACCGGGGCCTTCATCACCGCCATCAGCTGACTGATCGCCTCGTCGTAGGTCGGCATCTTCGCCAAGGTGCCCAACTCGGATGGGGCCAGCAGACTGCCCCCGATGGAGACCAACTTGACCTTGAACTTCTCGTGCCCCTTGGCGAATGTTTCGGCCAGGCGTGCCGCGGACCCCGGATCCTCCTGCGAAAAGGCCAGGATCAGCGGACCTCTGAGACCCTCTTCCATGCAGGCGAAATCTGTGCCGGCAAACGCGCGTTTGGCCAATGAGTTCTTGACGACGCGGACATAAACCCCGGCCTTGCGGGCCTCGACCCGCAAATCGGTCATCTGTTCCACCGTCAAACCCCGATACTCCGCCCCGACGGCCGAATAGGCGCTCTTCGCAACTTCCGCGACCTCGGCGACGATCGCCTCTTTTTGGGCAAAACTCAGCGCCACAGTCGTCACCTCCCGATTTGAACTTAACGTAGGGCCTAAGCCCCGGATTTCTTCGGCGGTCAACCCTGAAACGCTTTTTCCATGACGATCTGTGAGTAGTCCGCCCGTGCACCGTCACCAGGGGGTGGCCTGCGCTTTCGCGCCGATGTGGCCATTCCGATTCGGGAACACCGTCTGCACAGGCTCGTTCAAAATTAAGCTCGGCTGCCGTAGCTTCCTGCTCGACCACAAGGCACCTGCGGTCTTTGACGGCTACCCCGCTACCAGAACCGGAGTTCGTCTTGTCGCACAACAAGGAAAAACCCGGATTCGGCAGCGGGATACCCCAAAGAACTCTCTAATTGAGCTGTCTTAAGTTAAGAGTTAACTGGCAATGGTAAAATTTTAACTGTGGCTGGGAGTCCAGGTCTACAGGCTACGTAGCGACCCAACCTAACTTCTACCAGTCAAAGACCAACACTACCAAATGTGAATTTAGGTTCAACCATCGAGAGGAAAACTTATATGAAAATTATCTAGACCCTAACAATCTAATCGGCTATTTTTCTTATGTTAAATGACTGCAACGCTCAAACGGTCTGCACAGCGGACCCTACAATCGATCAAGTAGGGGCCATTGTGCGGACCATCTAAATGTCAAGGTGGTTCAAAACGAAAGCGCGGAATGATCTACCTGGAGTCCCGCTCCCATGGTGGAGGAGACGGTGACCCGCCGCATGTACACACCCTTGGCGGTACTCGGCTTGGCCTTCATCAGGTTGGCCAGTAAAGCCTCCAGGTTCTCGCGCAAGGCTTGCGGCTCGAAGTCCACCTTGCCCAAAGGACAATGGATGATGCCGGCCTTATCGGTCCGGTAGCGAACTTGACCCGCCTTGGCGTTCGCCACCGCGTCCGCTACGTTGGGGGTAACGGTTCCCACCTTGGGGTTCGGCATCAGACCGCGGGGCCCCAGAATCTTACCCAGCTGTCCAGCTACCCGCATGGCATCCGGCGAGGCGATCACCACATCGAAATCCAGGTTCCCGGCCTTGATCTCGTCGGCAAGGTCTTCCATACCGACCCGGTCGGCACCGGCGGTGATTGCCGCCTCCGCGTCCACGCCCTGAGTAAAGACCGCGACCCGTACCTGCTTGCCGATCCCATTGGGCAGTACCGTAGAGCCGCGCACGACCTGATCGGACTTGCGTGGATCGACGCCCAGGTTGACGGCCACGTCGATATTCTCGGTGAACTTGATCCGGGAGAGCTCCTTGAGCCGCGCAAACGCCTCCTCGGCACCGTACAGCTTGCCCCGTTCAACCCGCTCGTGGATCGCCTGCATCCTTTTCGATGGTTTGGCCATTACACCATGTCCTCCACATTCAGACCCATAGCGCGCGCGCTGCCGGCGATGGTCCGTACGGCCGCGTCTATATTCGCAGCCGTTAAATCGGGCATCTTGGTCGTGGCGATCTCTTCGAGCTGAGCCCGGGTAACGGTCCCCACCTTAGCCATATTGGGCGTGCCGCTACCTTTGGGAACCCCGGCGGCCTTCTTGATCAACACGGAGGCAGGCGGCGTCTTGGTGGTGAAGCTGAAGCTGCGGTCCGCGTAAACGGTAATGACGACAGGGATCGGCAGCCCCTTCTCAAGGTTTTGCGTCTTGGCGTTGAACGCCTTACAGAACTCCATGATGTTGACGCCGTGCTGGCCGAGCGCCGGACCCACCGGCGGGCTCGGATTGGCCTCACCGGCTTTGACCTGCAGCTTGACGTAAGCCGATATCTTCTTTGCCATATGTCCTCCCGTTGGGTGTGAACGCCAGACGCTAGGCCCGGCTCCCCGGCTCCGACCGCCACGTGCTCGGAGATTGAATGCCTCTGCCGAGATAGGAATTACTTTAAGGTCTAGATAACTTTAGCATTTAGCACTGCAACCGCATGCTAAGGTTATGTTATGCAAGGAAAAAACAGGTATTTCAGGTGTTCACACCTTTCAGAAGCTAAACCCAAGACAGATTGTACCCTAATTTTGCGCACGATTTACCGGCCTCGAAAATCGCCGAGTTGACTGATATTAAGCCGTCCGACGATCAATCAGTTGTTATTCAAACTACGGACTCTAATCGCTCGGCTTTGTGACGCCTCATCGTCTTTACCCTGGCGAGGTTGAAGTCGATGAATCCTCTTTCGGCGGGCGCCGTGTTCGTGGGAAGAAAGGGCGCGGGGCCGGGGGTAAAACGATTGTCTTCGGGATTCTGGAACGCCACGGGAAGGTCTACAAATCGTCCCGAACGCCGCCAAGAAACCGCCATAGGCCGCAATCCGGGGCCAGGTGGCCCTTGACAGCATCATCCACTCGGACGGCTGGAGGGGCTACGATGGGCTGGTGGATAGGGGGTATAAAAAGCATTTCCATGTGAATTATGGTCAGCATGAATTTGCCCGTGGTAATTGCCCTATCAATGGCATTGAATCATTCTGGTCATATGCCAAACGGAAGCTTACAAAACTCAATGGTGTTCCACGAAAACTTTTCATCTACACCTGAAAGAATGTGAATTTAGATTCAATCATCGAGAGGAAAGCTTAATATGAGAGAATACTTACTCTGCTGAGAAAAAATCCTCTCTTAAAGTTATCTAGACCCTCAGGACAATTCTTGATCCATTTGCGTTGACTTGCGGCTAAATCTCCGTGAGAAGCCGAACTATCAGCCCGGTTTTTCTCACCAGGCTCAGCCCTTTCCGATTTGGTTGAACTCCAGGTCCACCGGCGTGGAACGCCCGAAGATGAGAACCGAAACCTTGAGGCGGCTCTTTTCGTAATCCACCTCTTCAACCACACCGCTGAAATCGGTGAAGGGGCCGTCGATGACTCGCACGACCTCTCCCGGTTCGTAGAGCACCTTGGGTCGGGGCTTTTCCACCCCCTCCTGCACCTGGTGGAGGATCGCTTCGGCCTGCTGGTCCGCGATCGGAGCCGGGCGATCGCCGGTCCCGCCGATGAAGCCGATAATCTTCGGGACGCTCTTGACCAGGTGCCAGGTGTCGTCCGTCAGATCCATCTTCACCAACACGTATCCGGGGAAGAACTTGCGCTTACTCTTGCGCTGCTGCCCCCCCCGCATCTCCACGACCTCCTCGGTCGGCACCAGAACGGGACCGAACAGTTCTTCCATACCGGCCCGTTTTACACGCTCCTCGAGGGAATGCTTTACCTGCCCCTCGAAGCCCGAGTAAGCGTGGATTACGTACCAACGTTGGGCCATCTTCAGCCTCTCTGCCCGGTAAGGAACCGCAATATCGCCATGAGAATCGTGTCGAAAAGCCACAGGACGATGCCCAGAATGAGCACCATCACGATCACCACCAAAGTGGTCTGCAAGGTCTCCTGGCGGGTCGGCCAGACGACCTTACGCACCTCCGTGCGCGCATTACCCGTAAATTGCCACAAACGCCGCCCCTGCTCCGTCTGCAGGGCCACGGCTGCCACCACGGCGCTGATTGCCAGCAATCCCCCGACCCGCAACAAAGTCGAGTAGGCAGCGAAATGGTAGAAGCCGAAGATCCCCGCCACCAATAAAACAGCCGCCGCCGCCAGTTTGACCACATCCAAACCGGTGGCACTGGCCTCTGCCTTTGCACTCATTTAGCTAGCGTTGCTTACGCGATAAAAATGGCAGGCCAGGAGGGACTTGAACCCCCAACCTGCGGTTTTGGAGACCGCTGCTCTGCCAATTGAGCTACTGGCCTGGAAATTCAGGATCTCGAGCTTGGCCGAGGCCGATGACCGGCGCCGGCCGGTCATTTCCGCCGCCGAGGTCCGGAAGCGATTATTCGATGATCTTAGCGACCACCCCGGCCCCGACCGTGCGTCCACCCTCACGCACCGCGAAGCGCAGCCCTTCTTCCATGGCGATCGGCGCGATCAGCTTGACCGTCATCTGCACATTGTCGCCAGGCA
>Ga0209052_1000598_pt1 | contig 11569 bp, 6 predicted proteins | sample WorMetHEROISLAND_2_FD_187409 | JGI IMG/M metagenome (GOLD analysis project Ga0209052, IMG submission 187409) | Marine gutless worms symbiont microbial communities from Max Planck institute for Marine Microbiology, Germany - Olavius sp. 4 HERON... | ecosystem: Host-associated > Annelida >...
CATACACAGGCAGTCCTGCAATTTAATGTGCAAAACACCAACAACTGCCACGTCATGTTACCTTGGCTAATGGCTATGCCGCAGCATTAAAAATAGCAATTTTCAGTCAGCAATAATAATAAGTCGATGAGCTTTCAAACTTTTGTGACAAAACTTGCTTCTATCACTGTTCAAAAATTCTTTCTTGCATTCTCTCATTTAACTGAGAGAATAAGCACTAAACAGAAGACAAATAAAAATCATCTTGGAAATTGCAAAACTGTCTGTAACTAAAATCTCAAAAACATAAAATATGCCTTTATGGCATCATATAATCGGCAATTATTATTGAGAAAGTGTTCTCTTATGTGATGACTTGGAGCAATCTGGTTGAGATTTGGCAATTTATCGCATAATGCATAGAGGTACTTTGTCAGGGAATTGGTTTCTAAGTACAGTGAATGAGAGATAAACTGAATGTAAAGCACAAGTGATACAACTTTCACAAACTCATTTCTGCACTGTTATGTTATTCGCCAAACAGAACCGGAAACATGGAAGGCACAAGTTATGAAAATGTCTATTGCATTGTACTGTACTCTCAACGTAATAACATATGTTCAGTGAAAACGGCAACAAAAGATAAATTATGCTGTTGGGGCTATACAGAATATCTATTCTTTGCCATAGATCCAGACTTGGTCATGGTGTCGGTGTGCGCCTGCAACCAAAATACCAACAAGTTCAGATGCATCGACAAGGCAACAACTTTCAACATCCGTTTGAATGGCCAATTTTTACGGACTTACTCCTGGTCATCCTCATGTTCCAGAGTTCTAGCTCCGTTAAGTCAGAACACCAGAGATGAAACAATGTACAAGAAATTAGCATTATGCTAATATTAGAATATACATAACAATCTAGTACGAGTTGTCAAACTACTGTTGTCACAAATAACAATGAACAAATAAACGAATCCAGTGATCAGTCAGTCAATCAAAATACATTTTATCCATATCGGCCCATAAGTCAGAAACAAATAAGAGCTTAATTCACGTAAGTTTAATTCCAGTTTAATCATAAGTAGATCACTGACGTAAACCAAAATGGACGACAATAAACATACAACAGAGCTACAAACTGCGTTTATATCTCACCTCGTAGTCGATAAAAACGTCTTGTGGAAAATTTAACCGAGACTTGAATACTTTCCTGCAAAAAAAAGTACATATGCACAGTGCACACGGCATGCACTCTCACTATTACATCCAGTTCAACAACTACACTAGGTTTACTAGCATCACAGTTACTCTTTACAAGTACACAAGCTCTATACAAGACTTTATTACAGTGGTGTTTTGACTAAAAAGCCGACATTGTCAAATTTCAAAGCATCAAACTTAATATTAAGTTATATAAGTTCACAAAATGACAACCTTTATCAATTAGTTGTTGTAGTTACGAAGAAGGCAGCAACGGTTGCCAAAATTCAGCAACAAACTAATCGATAGAGGTTATAATTTAATGAATACATAACTTATTAATTACCATTTCAACATATGAGTTTATTCGAAGATAATCAAACTTACTGGCTAAGACATATGGACATTCGACACTTTGTTCAATTAAATCATGTAAGACAGCATCAGCCTAGAGCAGCCTCTGTACAATGCTATATGTACATGCAAAGTGAGAAAATTCAAAGTAGTTTTCTGAGACAACTGAAAAAGGTTCAAGAACATTAGCATCTAACTAACTGGGACTGTCCATGATTGGAATTGAACTGCTGTGCCCAAACTAAATTAACTGTTAAAAATTGATCAGCTAAATAAAACTGTGAAAGAGGTACAGTTATTTCAAAATAGATGCATCAGTATACACTTAGACTATGCAAGTTCCTTGCCAAAAAAACTTTTTTACAGAATTCAACAAGCAGTATACATTTTCCAGGACCAACTGGAGCAAACAATTCTCAACAATACCACACAGCTGTAAGTAAAGCAAAATGACAATAACCCGATTTTAATGTTGGCATCGCGCTGAGTGGCATTTCGTGTCCAAAGGCCGAGCTTGTCACCCTTGGGTCGGATATTAATGACAGCACCACAGATTTCATCACTGCAATCATCGAACGATTCACCAATGAGGCACAGCACCTAAACACACCACAGTGCAATGACCTAGCTGAACAGCAACAAGTCAAAGTCAAAATAGGCCCACCGAACTTAGGTTTATTCAGCACGATAAAAGCACTTAATTACTAATTAAGTAACATGAATGAGTACAACAGAACATCACTGCATGTGCAGTGTACAGACAAGGTAGTGGGATAGGAGATGGCGACTGGAACCGGGAGACAGGCTGTGGAGGTGATGTGTCCAGGCAGACTGTTTCAGACATGAACAGTTGTGACTGGAAAAGTACGGTTGCCGACGGGACTGACAGTCGGGTACAGCCCACAACCAGTGACGATAAACACGTTATTACAAGGTAATGCAGTTATACACATGTTGGTAAGGCTAACTACAGATATTTTGTAAATTTTAGAGCTGCACCGATAATGCTTTGGCCGATTATCGGCGCCAAATAATCGGCCGATTACCGATTGTTTATTTCATTCATCTTCGTTCAATAAACGTCATATTGTAACGATTGTGAAGTCAGTTCAAGTCACAATGGTACGATCGTAGATTGGTAACACTCCTGCCATAGTTTCACTAGTTTGTAGTTTTCAGAAGACGATACGTGACTGATTACTGAGTCATTAGTTACCTCATTGTCATCAATGTGAACTGCAGTTAAAAGCATTTTTTGTCGTTTTGCTTACTAAAACAAATAATCAGCGGATTATCGGATCGGCCGATGCCAATTGTCAAATGGCCGATACCGATTATCGGCCGATACCGATTATCAGCCGATAATCGGTGCACCTCTAGTAAATTTTTGTGCAACTTGCATGTTGAGGTGCATACAGTAGTACACACGTCGGATTTGGCAATAATCTGGATAAGCCATACTGAAGCCTACATACCGTAAATGCTGTAATCATGTACACTAGCAGAAGACATTCATCCACGCCAACGCTAACTGTTAAACTTATCATTGCAGAGGTAATACTGACCGTCTCCAGCCAGAACCGATCGAGCTCGGCACCACGCTTGCGCTTGTCCAGATTAACCAGCCAGCGTCCTCCTAATTTGTTGCGCTCGTCTTCCCACATCGGTTGTATTCCTTCCTGTACATTCATCACCGAGCTGTGCACTTACCAACCAAGCAACTAGAAAATATATCTGCTCAACAGCAACATACGTGGGCATCAACCCAGAGCTGTGCAATCCAACCCTGACCTTTGAAACTGAAAAATGGCACACTGTTTATTCCAGCCTTGGGGAACTTTGACACAAATTTTCGTTTTTAAGTTAGAAGCTTGTGTGGGACAGACAGACAAGACAGACGACAGCCATTGTGCGCAGTCTATCACGACAGTCACATTGAAATATAACCCTGATGCAATAATATAATCATATTATATATAATCATTAATGTAATTAAAATAAAACTGAACAAACTGCAAGAAAGCATCCATTAAAGGTTCAAACTATTTCAGGCTGCTGTTTCACATAAAATTAAACATTTGCAACAACGATTGAAATGCTAGAGTAAAATTGCTAACAATGCTACAAATTTTTTGCAGATGTTTTTATTTTACATGTAGCCATGGCGTTATATCACAAATCCATTTACCATTTGACAAAGAAACAAACTGTAACGTCGGTAAGCAGCATGTTTTTCACGGTGAATCAGTTAACTGGAACAATACAATGCACCACTCTGCTAACACTTACTGGTTACTGCTCATACAAGTACATAAATAAGAAAGAAAACTTAAGAGGATGATTCATCACTTGATCACAGTGAGCTGCATTCTCAACCCCTGAACAAAAATGTCCAAATTAGCAGCCACTTAAACTGTTCAAAGTTAACATAATGTCAGTTTGGCTCAGATGAACTCGAAGGCTTTCGACCAGCAGCCATGAAAAGAAAACAGCAGTCCTCAAAGCTGCTGTAGATCTGCCTGACATATGCAGGGAAAAGAATTAGAGGTGCACCGTGGCCGATGCCGATAATCGGCCGATTATTTGTTTTAGTAAGCAAAACAACAAAAAATGCTTTTAACTACAGTTCACATTGATGACAATGAGGTAACTAATGACTCAGTAATCAGTCACATACCATCTTTAACATTGAACAGAACAAAGTAAAGACGAAAGAGTAAATGAGTGGATGCTATTCAATTTCAAGTATCGTTCCATGAACTTTGTCCAATTGCTTCAAATTTGTATGAACTATTTATTTTATTTATTGTGGAATTTTACTTTATTTCCATTGTAATTATTTCTTTACATTATTATGCATTTATGACACACAAATTAAAATTGATACACATACCTTTTGATTCGAATGGATGGGAAAATGTTTTTCGGTAGTCAGTCATGGTGACTCAGGAACAGTCCGAGCCGGGCAGAATCGGATTTTTAAATCTTTTAAATTTTTAGCCAAATACAGGAATGGGCTGGGCCAGGCCGTAACTAAAAACTACAAACTAGTGAAACTACGGCAGGAGTGTTACCAATCAACGGTCGTACCATTGTGACTTCACAATCGTTACAATATGAATTTTTGGAACGAAGATGCATCCTGAAATAAACAATCGGTAATCGGCCGATTATTGGGCGCCGATAATCGGCCGGCTGATAATCAGCCAAAGCATTATCGGTGCACCTCTAAAAAGAATGGGAATGAGAAAATGAGAGTCAAACCTTGAACAGAGAATAGTCACATCCTGGTGATAACCGACTGGCAGGCTGTATGTAGTTGAACAGTCTGTACACACATCACATTATCAGAACATATTAAAGATGATAACAATACAACATCAGCGAATAACCTGGTACAACCGTACAATTATGCATCATATGTGGGGCTGCCAACATCAGGTAACCCATTACCGAGGTACGTGACTTTGTAGCATACCCATCAGGTAGTAAGAAAGTAAATAAGAATGACACTGCTGTACAGGGGGGAGGGGTTGTTCTCACTTCAAGCAAAACAAAACACCCCTATAGTGTCAAATGATCCTAGCTGTTTGTGTACTTCTTACTTCTTAAGCCAGCTTGCCAAACCAAGCTTCTCCCAAAACACTCATCAGTTTTTGGACTATGAGTAACTGAACCTTTAAGGATGTGACACCAATCAAAACGCAAAAGATAAAACATCAAACAAAAATCAGCCAGGGTTAATATCACACTGGGTGGCATGTTCAATGCAGCAAAGGCACATCTCACAACTAGAAATTACTACTCACATCAGGCCAGTATCAAACAAAAACGTCTCAATAAATGACGTTGCATTAATTTACATTGGTCTTTATCTATCTTCTTCTTCTCTAATCTTCTGCTATAGAGCAGGTACTGGATATCCCTCTGTTGTGTCTCCACGGCACCCATTCTGCAGCCGTTCGCTTGAGTGTATCACAATTGCTAGTCACCATCAAGTCATGTAACATCTGTATTCTCCTACCTCTAGTCTTTTTCCCCATCATTCTTCCTTCGAAAATCTCTTGCAGAAAACTGTCATGTCTTAACACATGACCAATGTTTACGTTGCCATATTCCATTCAATATACTTCTGTCTTCCTCCACTCTCTTTAACACGTCCTCGTTGGTCACTTTATCCATGTAACTGATCCTCTCCATTCGTCTCCTGATCCACATGTTGAAGGCTTCTATTCTCCTCTTGTCCACTTTCATTAAAGTCCATGTTTCTGCTGCATACGTTGCTACAGACCAAACCAAGCACTTGATAATTCTTTTCTTTAGTTCCAGGTCCATTTTCCCAATGAACAGCTTCTTCGTATCCTGGAAAACTATCCTTGCCATCGCAATTCTGCTTTTGATCTCTTTGTCACAATATCCATCATCTGATATTGTACTGCCCAAACACTCAAACTGACTAACTTGCTCGATTTGTTGACCATCTATAGAAATCTTCACTTTGCTCTTTCCTTTACGAGAAATACACGTCACTTTACTTTAGTCTTTCTTGTGTTGATCCTCATACTTAATTCCCGAGTCACCCTGTTTAGATTATTCATTAATTCTTGTAAACCATGCTGACTGTTGCATACTACGGTCTTGTCATCGGCATATCTGATCATGTTCACCACGTGGCCTCCCACCAGCCTCTATCACCAGCTTTTATTAACCTTTAAGTCAAATGCCTGAGCTACAGATCCGAAATCACCAAACAGTGCACATTCAGCGGACTGAAGAAGTTACATCATCCAAATAGTATAGCCACTCAGTGGCACTCACGCCCAGAAGTCCTCGACTGTGCTGAATGTGGTAATGACTTTCTGATTGTCGAGCCAGTTGTTTCGCTTGTCATTCTTGAAGTACCACAGTGCCCAGGTGTTCTGCAGTGGATGCTTGATCAGTAGTTCTGGATCGGCCGTCTCCTCCTCTGTGCTCGCAACTGCTTTCTCCTCTGCCAAACCTGAGTCCTCCGTCACTTTTGTTACCTGTCACGCATAAAACAGTCAAGCTAGTCAAATATACAATGCAATATGCAATCTTCAGTTCTAGTCCTACTTCAGTCTAACTAAAGAGTAAAAACTACATTTAACACAGTGCACTCCCCACTCAATGACAACAAAATATTTCTCAAACTGTTTTAAGCAGATGGTCTTCCAGAGAACATTAATACATTCGTGACTTCACAGGTAGCAGACTACTACTACCACAGGTTATTTGTCTTATCACTGGACTATTCCTAGTACAGACCATCTGTACGATGGAGTACTTGCAAATTTGGATTTGGATTTCGAAGTTATGGGATTTTGATTTCTTACGCACGCTCGTTACTCCGGGTTACCAGGACTACACAATACGTTAAGAGGTAACTTTAGAACACACCACCACAGTAATTACATGTGGCATATAAACATCATAACAAAAACACAATGTACCACATCACTTAATTACGTACAAAATTGCTTATAAAACTCACCTCGCCCTCTTCAGCCATATTGTCCATTTCACTACACGTTGATCACGTGATACCGGCATTTGCGTATGCCTGAAATTATTTAGTAAGTAAAAAGCTAGATGACAACATTCTGCATTTTAAAAACCGAGGACAATTTTTTAGCCGACCGTACTGGGTAGTACGGGTCGCGCAGCTCGCGCTTATAATAACTACAGATAAGACGAAATTGTGCGGTAAACTTTCCATGGCTGACAATAAATAATGACATTATTATGGACTTAGCACACCACTTCTTGTCGGTAAAGTGATACACTAGATACACTAGATGCAGACTTTGAGTTACTGTTTGGGAGTTGACAGTTGGAGACTCGTCTTCAACGTCTTGTCTCAACTCTCAAGGATGGAAAAACCTGTTTTTTAAACAGTTTTTAGTTTTTTTTAGATTTTAGTGTACAAAGAGGACAGGACACAAATTTTAAAATTCAGGAAGAACATCCTATTCGCCATTATTCATGTCACGTTGTTTTTTGTTGAGGGAATGACGAGACGCAGAAATCAAAAATTACGGTTAAAATATGCAATAAAACAACAGGACAGGAGGGTTATTATTGTATTAAATATTGCACAACGAAAAAAAACTGAAAAACCTAAAAATTGAACTTTTGAGGTTTTGCTAGTTTTATTTTTAAAAAACCTGTTTTTTCAAACCAATTTTCCATCCCATGTATTGTATGAACTGTGGAGATGCTTCAAGTCAAAATCTTGGTCTTCAAAAGAGCTGTGCCCAGTCAGGTGACTACAGTAAAATAAGCATCGTACAAACCACAGGACATAATCACTAGTTGATACACTCCGGGAATGAATAATGAATATTGATCATAGGCTAGCAGTTACGACAACTGTTTACCGAAAGATGCATAAGATTCAGCTTCGGATGTGACAATAATTGTATACTTCATTTGTATTGAATCATTGTTTTTATTTAGATTTGTTGTAGGCTTGTGTGCTATAATTTATTTAGCATAGTCCTACAAGTTAAGCTTTCATTGTTGCTCGAGTGTCATCTAGGTCTTTCAAGGTTAGCCGATGTGTCTTTAGCAGAACCTTTTGAGTCTCAGTCTTGAAAGATCGAGTTAAAGTCGAAGGGTCCCAATACTGTCCGATAACGTTAGAGTTAATACAATGCTGTTTTAGCAATAAACAGATTAAACCATTTCCAGTACATGTGCCAGTATGTGCAGGACCAGTATGTGCCAAACAACAAGCTGGATAAAGGATGACTAAAACTCTACAAATTCTGTACCGACAACACTGGCAGACTAATACATTGCACAAATTACAGTATTTCAATACTGAACACTGTTAGCTCAGCTTACTACAATCCATCCAGTAATGCTGTAAGACTGTTAAGTTTATCATCTTTACAATAAACCATTTGAGTTGCTACAAATACTCTACAGAATGTGCACTGTACAGACAATTCCATAAAACAAAATTCTGAATTTTCATCGTAAAAACCAGAGCCAGACTAGGCCAGATTCACAACCTCAAAATCCAGATGAAGCTGGGCTGTATATATGGCACAAAATTAGAACTAAGTCAAATAATACAATACCGTACTAACTTAAATAAACATCGTACGTTAAATAAGAGAGTATAACGAACACTTTATAATAAAATGAGTTACATAAGTTCACAAATACTGCAACTGAGAGTTCATCAAACTGTCAAATGATGACTGATGACAATCAAAGACGACTTCTACTGCTTTCAGTTGAAAATAGACCATGTGCACTCTGGCTGGTGCTGAAATCTGCCATATCTGATCAAACATTTTGCCAGTGTCAGATATGGCTGGATTTAGCTAAATGGCCATGTGCCGAATGTGCAGCAGCCATAGCCAAAATACATCTAAAGCCACAACCAAAATATAGTATATACATGTATCTATTGATGAAAAACTATGCATCAGGCATTCGTGCTATTAATGACTGTATCCGTGAAAGAATAATCTCGTTAGTGCTGAGGCAATTTTCAGGGTAATATGGTGGTTGAATCAATAAGACGTCACATCCAACAGAAATGATGTCTGGTTGACTTTCCGTTATTTCAACTGGAAAACGATTTTCCACGAGCCACAAACGTAATCTTTCACGTCGCTTTTGTAGTTGATCTTCAGTCAATGCCATGTCACTAGAAGACTTAAACAGCAAATCCATATGAGCACTGCAATCAATGCCTGCATCATGAAGAATGTCTACACTTTGTACAGCATGCCCTAGTACCAGCTCAACATGTGGGAGGTGCCTGTTAGTAGTGGTAACTTCATCCTCGTAGGTCATAAGGACAAAAGTGAAGGAGACCGGATCAATTGTATAAACATGACCAGTGTGTGTAGCACCATCAGTGGTCCTGATGACTACACGTTTGTGCACATATTGCATCAATGCCGCAGGATCACGTTGGAATATCTCGTGCTTTTCATCCATAACGTTCATCAGCAGTTAAAATACAAGGACTGTAGCACAGCACGCTGTTTACCTGCAAGAATACAACATAAAACAACTGTTAAGAACTTTTATGGGGCTATTGTGCATACACATTCATCAAAACTACATACGTAAAGTGTATGGCAGGCCCTAGTACCAGTGCCTGTTACAAACGATGCTATGTAACAGAGGCGTAGTCCTCGAGAGCGAGGTCTTGTCTCAAAGTGCCTAAAAGATAAGATATAGTCTTGCTCTTGAGCTTCACGAAATGTATTCAGAACATCATAAATTTTTAGTTAATTATAGCTGCTGATGTCAACCAATCCCATCATCTTCACACTCGCCTAGTTATCACAAAAATCCGAAACATTCAAACCTACAAAGTTATGATGTTTTGAATGTATAAACCGGACAAAAAGCTACAGCGAATAACGTTATGCGCCGATGAGTTTTATAGGAACTCAGTCGCAATACAATAATACAAGAACGATGAGATATAGCATACAACTTTTATTTACTTCGCATCAAACGGTAGCCTAGTAATCAAACGGTAATAAATTAAATGAAATTAAATGCAACTGATCGCATTTTGTAAACAAAAAAACATAGAATATGCATTCGAGATTAACGATACTCAGTAGTGAGGGTATTTTAACCATTTTTGCGACGTTATTCGAATCGTTACTTGTATCGATGCTTTCGTTTATAAACTAAATCGTCGTGTACAATGTTAATAAACAATTACCAAATCTTTATACAAATTAAAATAATAAGTAGCAAAAGACTAGTGGCCAAATGATCTTCTGAACCCAAAAACGTAGCTTATAGTGAAGTTAACATTACTGTGATGTGATGTGATAGCCAATGTTACAGTTGCTCAATGAGAAGACACATGGCTAAGTCGATAGAACTTGAGGTTAGCATGATGCTGTTCAGCTGGATACATTAAACTATAACACCCTGTGAAATGCGAGTTCTGAAACGGAAAGGCCTCCAGGAAAGTCAAGACGTGAAAGTTCAATCATACTTTGTGAACAATTACTATTTGTTTCAAATGATTCACCACAAATTGACACCGATTTAACGTTCTTCGAGATGCATACTAATATGCTAATTATCTAAGATAAGGCACATGCATTCCCACACATGTTGGTAAACGAGTCTAATGGGATCGTATCTAGGCCGTTGTTTAATCCAAATGCCATTTTACACAACGAAAATCGAATGCCACTAATGCTAACTACAATGTACATGTATTAAAAAAGGTAGTTTTTACTGATTGAAGATTTTATGAGTACAATATATCGAGTTGCAGAACATTCTGAACATCCCTCATGAATGCTAACAGTAGCAACATTCTCAAACACAACACACACTACCACGTGATATCTTTGCATTAATAAGCACACAGTCAACATCCATTCATACTATTTCACAGGAGAACGAACAAGCTTAGTAGGGACGACAGACTAAAACATGAGACATCTCCATCTCAATGTGCTAATCTTTCAACATGAGTCACACAACAGAACGTACTCAGAGCTGGATTAATTGGCGCCGGTAGCAAAAATAAAGCAGGGCACTGTTCCAGTCCATCCGAAGTAACCATGTTCGGCAACAGGAACATACAAACGTACAAAAAGTGCCAGTGGCAACTACCATACTCTTTCAAGGGAAACGCGGCATATAACTTTTCGGTACTGGTAACTGGCTCTTCTGTTTATAGTGGAGACCTGGTAAATTTGTAACAGAAATAACAAATACCAACAAATAGAACAAACGTCAAAAACTTTTAAGAACCGTGCGGAGCCCGTAGCATTCGCTACTCCTGCTACTACATGCACGTTAATGCAGCCCTGAATGCACTGAAACAGCACAAATCAGACTGCCTCACCATACAGATATCAGACGCGTCAAACAGGCAAGTAGGATGCACAACACAAATAAAAACGTGCTAAAATAAACTTGCGCGCACACCGAGCACAGTTCTAATTATACCACTACTTATATTATATTAGCACTTTAGGATTCACTCCTCAGAATGCGCACTCACA
>Ga0209052_1000599_pt1 | contig 11560 bp, 12 predicted proteins | sample WorMetHEROISLAND_2_FD_187409 | JGI IMG/M metagenome (GOLD analysis project Ga0209052, IMG submission 187409) | Marine gutless worms symbiont microbial communities from Max Planck institute for Marine Microbiology, Germany - Olavius sp. 4 HERON... | ecosystem: Host-associated > Annelida >...
TGGGGTGACCCCTACGGAATTTTTGGAAAAGCGTTACAGATCCTGAAACTAGAGTCCTTGGGGCAGCCGACGGTGAAGATTTGATGATCCTAGCTTGCACCGTTTTTGCCTGATCCACCCGTGTGATAGACGGACAGACGGACGGACAGACGGACAGAATTGCGATGGCTAAGACGCGCTATAGCAGTTCCTGCGTCGCGCGTAAAAATGACAACGAATCACAAACAACAAAATAAGCAAAAAGAATACAAATAAGCAAATACTGTTGAATTATACAACCAGAATAAAAACCACACAGTAACGAGTGAATCAATCTATACTAACCGAAACAATAATTGTTAGAAATATAATATAATATTAACAGCGACATAACTAACTACCACTACCGTTCAGTATAAATACACCAGCAGCAGCCAGATAATCAAATTTTATTTAAAATATGGAAAGAGCTAACATTAGCTAGTACCAGCACTTTTTAGTGCGCAGTTCTGCACAAATGCGCAGTTCTAAAATGCAAGTTTGTGCAGTAAAACTAAGGAAATTCATACCCTCTACGTGCATTCCTTCCTAGGCTTTCCCATGCCCAGAAATGCGTTAGCGGCCGCTGGGGACAGCTTAAAGCGCTGTGGAAGTTTATAGCCACTCCCCAGAAACCGTAGTCCGTGGAAAGATGGCCCGCTGCACATAAGAGCACGGACACGGGGCCAGTGCATCGCGCGGTGTGCCTGTTTACGTCCCAGCTTTCACTGGTACTCACTGCATTCATTCATATTCGTTTATTGAAAACAGAAATGACAGAACGCATCTGCACAAGTAATCGCAATACAAGAAGAATATAAAAAACAGTAAAAACAGTTAATAACAGTCCTTGAACAACATGCGGTAAATAAAATTCCTACTGCGCAACTGACCAGAAATGATGTCTAATTGTCTGTCGTGATGCCTTTGTCTAATATTGTAAGAAAGTTCGCGCCGAGGAGGGAGCAAGTGGTGTATAACATGGTATGGGTTGTGCATGATGCGTTCGAAAAGAGTGTCACCAATGGATTCTGCCAGATCTGATAGAGTGGGTGTTTCTGGAGTACATAGGCCACGACCATGATATAAACTACCCACGGAGGGATGGCCAGGCCGAGTCAAGTCAAAAAGTGAAGTCACCGACCTATACAACCAGCCAGTCACTGTCGACGCCGGCAGACAGGTCGACGGCGGACCCGGTTGACGGCGACTGGCCTGGAAGGACGCAGACTTCACGCCGATACAGCGCACCTGTCCCATCCAACGCCCACACGCAGCTACTCGACGTCACTGCAACGCATCGAATCAACACACCGGCAACGATACAAGCACAACCGTCGCTCAAGGCTAAGTACTGCCCGCGGGTATCATGCAGACAAAAACGCACAAAAAACCCACGTGACCTTGACCTTTGACCTTGATATTCAACAGGCTTTTAGAGGTTGCCAAGGTACACGTTCATGCATCCCCGGATAGCTGCAGTATGATGCACACATAAAGACAAACCACGTGACCTTGACCTCTGACGTATGACCTTCATATTCAGTAGGCTTCTAGAGGTTGTCATGCAAAATATCATCAAGCTAATTGCAGCGGTTCATGAGTTACCGTGTCCACGAACGTTTTCGCCGACTCAATTCGAAAATCCGGTCCTGTAACCTTGCGCTTTGATCTATGACCTTGAACTTCAATATGATTCTAGAGGTTATCGAGGTACATTTTCGCGCAAAATTTCATTAAACTGAATGCAGCGGTTCATGAGTTATCGTGGTCACAGAGAAACAAAAGAAACAGTAAAAATGCTGAAAACAATACTGCCCTCAGTTCTGCGGACATTAATATAACGAATGTGGGCTACAGACAACGTGAATTGGACAGACTATAAGCCAGGCCAATGTCACTGACCTCATTGCACAGTCAATCAGTCAATCAATCAATGAAGTTGATTCAAAAATACGGTAGCACCTCACTAGTGCTGGACTGAAGCTGTTTATAATGACGAGTTCACCGTTAAACCAGTGGCAATAGAATATATACATTATGCATATAAGATTGAAAAAAATCAGAATTAAAATCAAAACTAAAAATGCTACGTATACAGGTGAGACTATTGAACAAGTAGCTGATAATTATTAAGAGTGAAAGGATGAATGAATTGTAAAACCGAGAGGTCGAGGTTTTTGGTATTTTCTTGCCATTGAAGCAATAAGAAACTTACCCAATTACTTAGACGCAAGTATACAGAATATGGCAATGATGTGAACAAAACTTTTTTTCAATACAAAGACCTTGTTTTCAAGGCCAATACTTTTCATGCAACATCAAATGTTTAAACGTATTAATGGCACTCACTGGTTGACAATTTTCGTCAAAGAATAAATAATTATTTACGGTATTCTTCGACGAAAAGTATGCAATGCATGCTACACGGTACCATTCGATGCTAACCATAATAATATAATTTTATTTCACTCGATGACTAGTTAACTACTCTCGGAATATTAAATAGTAATTGCTAGGGAAGTCTTAAAATTCCCAAGACCAAGACTTTATTTTTTGTCGTCAAGGCGCCTCGGGATGAAAACCTTGGTCTCGAGGACTACATCATTGTAATACGGTCTCATACCGGAGATGGCGGAGAAGAGGCCTGGAAATTTCTTCCAGTAAGCGCCTTGAGGACAATCCGGAGTGACGCCGTGACGAGCAAAGCAATGTTGCTGTGAGCTCAATGCATAGACACAGTTATCACTTAGACACAGAGACTCCGCCGCAATACCTGTCAGTCACACCAAACCACTACTACAAATACTACTACTACTACTACTACTACTTGCTGTGTGCTCAACGCATAGACGCAGTTATCACTTACACACAGAGACTCCACTGCAATACCTGTCAGTCACACCAAACCACTACTACAAATACTACTACAGTGTACTACTACTATTACTACTACTACTACTACTACACTCTAGCAAAGCAATGATGCTGTCAGCTCAATGCATAGATGCAGTTATGACTTAGACACAGACACTCCGCCGCAATACCTGTCAGTCACACCAAACCACTACTACAAATACTACTACTACTACTACTACTACTACTACTACTACTACTACTACTACTACTACTACTACTACTACTACTACAACTATTACTACTGCAAAACCGCCACCCTTCTATGCTCCATAGCTGTAAGATCGGTTTCCCATAAAGATAATATACACCCTTCAATACACCGGGTCACTCGAGAGATAAAATTGTCAAAATGGGACACTGCACTAGACAAAACAGAATTTCTCGACGACCGACACAGCTGTGCTGACACGCTACTAAAATAAAAATGACAATAAATACGGCACCATTTCGTCCAAGTGTATATGCTCATAATACATGCAATATCTGGAAGATGAAGACAACTAGAATAGATAAAGTTGCAAGCCTGCATGTTAATGAGAAGAAATAGACGACAATACACTGTTACCTGACACAGAGGTCCAGAGCGTCCCAGACGGCATATCTTCAGTTATACCTTCACGTACCAGTACGTTCTGGCGACTGTCAATTGCCCACACCTTAACAACATTTAAGTAAGCACATTAACAGACAAAGCGCCAATATCAAAGGACTGAATCAGAGGTACTGGGGCCGGTCGCTGGGGGGGCGAAAGAGAACGAAGACTGAAATGCTACAGAATGGATGCATCAATTTGCACGTGGTGAAAACGCTACGTATAGCTTCCTTTCACGTTCGTTTTCGTTAAACATTCGTTTCGTTGCGATATCCACGACTATAAATGCAGATTGTACGGGGAATTCATAGTTTTTGAGTTGCGTTCTGCCATGCTTGTTTTCGGCGCCGGTTTTAGCCGACCGTACTGGGTAATACGGTCGCGCTTATGCTACGATGTTCTGTCCGTCTGTCTGTCGTCTGTCTGTGACGTTTGTATTGTGGCTAAACGGTACGTCGTAGAGGGTCGGCGATGGTACCGTTGGATAGGGCGTTGGTAAGTTCCTATAGGCCAGTGGTTCCCAACCTTTTTTGGATCGTTACCCAAAACCGCCACCCTGAGGGCGGCCGTTACCCCACTTCCGATTTTCAACAGACAGTTCAAGAACAAGTGAAAAACTTTTATTAACATTTCACAAGAGTCAAAAAACAGTATGGTCAAATGCCAGTCAATCAATGGGAGGGTTGTGCCTGCACTTTTGCCGAAAGTTCTGCGATGCGAGGCTGCGTGATGCTGAGGGCTAGACGTGCGTCGTTGGCAACATCGAGGCGGTTGCGTTTCTTCGTTTTCATGCCGACAGTAGTTGAGAATCCCTGTTCGCAACGATAAGTTGTTGAGAACGATGTCAGTATCTTCAACGCTCGCGTTGCCAATGTTGGAGTGTCACGCAGTCTGGCGACCCAGAAGGCTGCCAGGTCATTCTCCTGAAAATCCAACTTGAACGCTTGCTTCATGCGGAGCGTGATGAACTCTTCCTTCGCCGGAATATCGTCATCGTCGACCTGTCTGTCATCGCATGCGAAGGGCTGAACACACCATTGCATCCTGCTTGTGTCCAAATCCGGGAAATAGTGCTCCAACTTCGTGGCTAGCTGGCTCAAGTGGTCAGCCATTTCAACGTTGAGGCTTTCCATGATGTTGTCCTGCTGGTCCGGAGTGAGGGTATCGACGTACTGATCGAGCTTGGCAAACTGGGCCACCACGCCTCGGCCAACTCGCTTGCTCCATAATTTGATCCTCGCGATTATCGCTGCGACGACTTCTTTTGCGTCGATGACTGTTACGTTCTTTCCTTGAATTGACAAATTGCCTTTGTTCACTTCAGCGAAGATATCGGACAGATAGCACAGCCGGGCAATCCACCGAGGGTCCGAAAAGTGATGAGCCAAATCTGAGCCCTTCTTCTCTTCGAGAAAAACATGAACAGCCTGGCGGAGCTCTACCAGGCGGGTCAAAACCTTGCCACGAGAGAGCCACCTCACCTCGGTGTGGAATAGAAGGGCCTGGTGCTTTTCACCCATCTCCTTGCACAATTCTTTGAAGACCCGACTGTTCAAGTCCACAAACCACAGATCACGAATTCTCGAACTATGGTACTCAAGGTAGTTCTTTGGACATCAAGTAGGTACCTAGCCTACATGCAAAAAACAAAAGTATTCCTTACGTCTCGTTCTCACATCACAACACCACCGGGTGGTTGTCGTGCTTTGCGTAGGACGTAATAGGTGGATTCACCGTTTACTAACAAACGTCATTGCTATTTTTAGCACCTCCCCATCGATCGCTGAACACAGGCAAGAGGGGTGATTTTTATGCTACGGTGGATGGCTACGCTTTTTTGTTGAGAGATATATGCAGAATGTGTGCCATTTGCCTCTGGATGACTTCCATTTATTGAAAGCAAATGTCATGTCCAGGGCCCGCATAGTGATTATTTCGAGGGTGTGAGGGTTATTATATGTGAGGGTTGGAGATCATTATGAGGGTTGGAAATGAAAATTATTTTTTAAAAACTTAAAAAATGGCATTGCCAACTGTGAATTTTTTTTCTTTTCTCTGTCTTCATTACCCCCCGAAAATCGCCTCGTTACCCCCGGGGGTAATTTACCCCCAGGTTGGGAACCACTGAGATATACGGTCATGCAATCGCTTCACCAAGGTCTGCATGTGACTTGCCAGTATTCGTGGGCTACTGCCGACGGCGTATGAATGATCACTTGCAGATGAACTGATATCAGGCCCTGGCCCTGGCATTGCTTCTTGCTGAGATGATGCATGGCCAGCTTCTTCTGACTTCTCACTCGAACAGCTACTGGTACCATCATGCGACTTTTTGAACTTTTTGAAAATGTCGAATCTCGAAACATTGTTGCTTTTATTAAAGATATAAACTTTTATCATTGTATATAGTGTTGTTTTTATATTAGTTAAATAGACTTGATCTTGCCTAATAATACTAGAGCGTGTGAATGTTGCTGTGCATCTGCTGTGTTACTGCTGACACTGCCAGCTGGGTTGTATGCAAATGTGAGGTGCAGTATCAATACGTGAATGATTGTCGTTGTCAGGGATGCAGATGAACAGCCAACATTATGCTGACACTGTTGCACCTACGTATGAGATGTGTGTTGTCTTGTGTATAGTGTTAACATGAACCAGCAAGGATATTTGACTTTTGGTAAAGGATATGTGCACGCAGCAACTTCAGTGGGGAGGCTTCACAAGTCAGGAAGGTGGAAGGAGAGCTAGCTCACGCCTGCAGGAGTTGTTTCAGGTGGTGTCCTACGGCACTGTATATGCTCAGGCAGTACTTGCGCAGACCCTCTTCGTTTAGGTGGACTTGATCCGCGGAGAAGTACCTGGATCTTGAAGGAGTCCATATGCCAAATTTGTGCTTCAGAAGCTCAACCTTTGTTGTTGGATGACCAGGTAGCTCAACTGGACAGTAATTTTGAACGTACTCCTGGAGCTTGCAGTTTACGGAAGTGATCTGGGCATGGCGATCCTCATGTGCAGGAAACCACAGAAGCTGGCTGATTATGATGACATGTGGATGACAGACAGAGGTGATGTACTGCACCAGAGACCACAGGTGATCGGCAATTTCCAAGTCAGTCAGGTGAGATAGATCATTTTCACCAACATGAAGCACAATGATGGCAGGAGCTGGGCGGCTGGTTAATGCTGGCTGGAGTTGACAGTTAATCCAGTGATCATCAGGCTGCAGGCGAAGTGTCGCTCCACCACGAGCAAAGGACTGGACAATGGCATCCTTTCGTGGGAATCCAAGGTTCAGATGGTCAGGGTGCTGGTTCATGAAGTCCCGAAGGCTCCGAATATAGGAATGGCCTATCAGAATAACACCAGCTGGAGCATGGACAGGAGCAGAGACTTCCATAGCACATGCCATTTCACCTGAAAAAGCACAAAGGCGTGAGACTGGCAAGAGTCAGTAAAGAAACCTATTACAATCTATTACACGTACAATGTACAATTTTGCAAGCCATGGATCTAATACAAAAATTCCACACAGAGGGTGCGTCTGGGCGTGTAGCGGCTACGCATAGCTGCTACGGGCTGTGGGCGTTCGCTAGGCTAGCGCTTTACTGTTGATTCCAGACACTGCGCTAGGCTAGCATGTAAATAAACAAATATCAGCTGATCGTAAAATTTTTTAAATGAGTTAATATGGGTAAAATGTGCGCATAATAAATCCGATTTCAACATAGGCATAGATTTGAGGTTTATGTTAGGTGTTGGCATATTTATATACTTGCTACGGGTATGTTTGCAGTCCTTTGTATGGTAGCACTTACGCTCAGGCTATTTTCCGTCCGCGGAAGATGTAAAACTTGTCGTAAGCCTAACCATATTCCTAACCTCTATACAACCGACCGTAGGGACGGAATATAACATCTACGTACTAGTACAGTTGGCTAGACCACAGATTAGGGCACTCATGGTCAAAGATTAGTGGTTGGATAAGGTTAGAGTTAGTTTTAATGTTAGTATGCATTACAGTTAGGGTTTAGTTCAGCATTACGGTTAGCATTAATGACATACAATTGTCCCAAAGTGTTTCTGTTCATCTATGGTTAAACTGTATTCCCGTATATCTGCGGTCACTGCGAACTTAGTGGTGTGTGGTTCTGGTGAAAGAAGTAAACTATTTAGTAGCTTCTCTGTGTGTTAACTATCTGATTGATGAAGGAATTTTTTTTAAGTACGCATTAATTTATCAGTAATCACCAACGTAATTAGCAGTGTACAGGCTTATTTGTCAATGGACAGCGAGAATGACAACTACATACTTTCTTGTTAATTAAAAATGACATTTTATATTCAATTTACAACCATGTCATGTACACGGCTGCATACTGTATGTTGTATGCAGCATTTGTCGAGTTTAGCAAACGTCGACGATGACCATGGATAAGAAACGAGTAGTCGCCGCAGTAATTAGTAGTGTACAGGCATATTTGTTAATGGACAGCGACAATGACAACGTTCTCACTGGTGCTTTGGAGGTCCTTAATGACCAAAATGTGTCAACATGCATCACTGCTAAAATGGCATGCGAAAAGCATCCAAGACCGCATTCTGCCACTGTAGAAGGCTTTGTGGATGTCACTGTGCCCAACTACAGCTTAGACGACTTCAAAAGTCATTTTAGAATGTCCAGGTCAACTTTCCAGGTATGCAACTGTGTTGTTGGTGTAGCACATAAATGCATAGATGCACAGCTTAGTGTAGTCATTGTTGATTACAATTACAACCTTGCATATTTTTTTATTATTTAAATGAATTTCTCCATGGATATAATGACATGAGAGATGTCAGTGCAGTTGACTGTCTTTTTTTCCCTTTTCTATTGTGCCTGTTACTGTTGCTATCTTTTCCCTGTGCAGAAAGGCCAAGAAATAACATAGCAGTAATAATTGTTTACAAAAATATAATTCATATAGTAAAATGGAAGTGAATTATTTATCTTCTTATTTGGTTGTTTGTTTACCTTCCGGTCAGACCGCTAACATCACAATTTGTACAAATGTCTATGAACACACTGTTAAAAGCACAAAATTAGAATGAATACTAAATAAATTCAAATGCTGTTTTTCTGTTATGATGTTCAGGAATTTCTGGTCTTGTTTGGCGAACAAGAAGCCATTGTTCTCCAGAGACACACTGGATTGTCATCAGAAATGAAGCTGTCTCTGACAATATGGACATTGGCAAACCAGGAGTCATATAGGCAAATTGCTGACAGATTTGGTATTTCTCGTGGCTATGCCCAGTACATCTTTGCGCAGTCATGCAAGATTATTCGGCATGTTGTTAAAACTGCCCAAATCATTAAATGGCCCAGTTCGGCAGAAATACAACAGCTGATTCAGAAGAACAGTTTTCCGGGTGCATTCGGATCGATTGATGGTAGCCATATTCAAATCAAGACTCCCTTGAGTCATGCCGACAGCTACATCAACAGAAAATCCGTGGCATCCGTTGTACTGCAGGCAGTATGCACTGGAGACCTGCAGTTCATTGATGTCAGTACTGGGTGGCCTGGGTCTCTCCACGATGCCAGAATTTACAGGCGCAGCAAACTGAGTGTTGTGCTCAATAATGGCTCTGTGAGCAGAGATGTTCACATACTGGGGGACTCAGCGTATCCGCTGGAGCTCTGTCTTATGGTGCCTTTCAGAGACAATGGACACCTGACGACTGAACAGAAGACCTTCAACTACATGCTGTCCGTCAGTTGTTCCTCCATTGAGAGAGCCTTTGCCTTGCTCAAAGGAAAGTTCAGGCGGCTGAAGTACCTGGATATAAACAATCCGGATGATGTTCCTGACATTGTAATCGCGGCGTGTACGCTACACAACTTCGTTATTCAGCATGATGGTACCGATGAAGCAGATGTAAGTGCTGATGACAGCCAAAATGCCAGTTCAGCTGCATCTGCTGATGGTCCACCTGCTGAAGACAATGCAGCTCGACGAAAGCGCAATGAAATTGCCGCAACCTTTTGAGTGTATGCTGAAGGACATGCAAATAGTGCATTGCAATACCATTTAAACATTGGATTTTAAAGTGATAGGGGCCCCGGATAGTTGCATTAGACCTCTGTTATTAATGCATATTGCATGCTAATTGTTGATCTCTGCATAAATTAACAAATTTCTTTTCAGAACGTTTATTTCAGTGCCACATTTTTGAATTTATGCTATTTTCAACAGCATAGTAGTGCAAAGACAGTTTCACGGTGTGATGGGAGTGGGATATGGAATTACCCTTTTGTAGCAAATTAAATGCGGATTCCAGTGTGGTGTCCTGTTTTTTGAGTCGGTGCATATTATTTTTTCAACAACTTTAAGTCTCTCTTTATTTCGTCTCATTCTGTAATGTCTTACCGTTTACACTCCCCATAGATCCAATTTCATTGTTGATGCTAATAAAAATTAGAATTGTAAGGCTATAAATGCTTCCTGTTTATACTCGTCCAACAATAGTCACTAATTTGGATGTTTGTCTGTACATATAAAAGTGCACAATATATCCTTTCCATTAAGCATTGAATGAAAACAGGCAATATGACATTAAAAGAGCATGTTCAGTATGTGCAGTAAAAATTTTCCTTATGCTGTACCTAAATCAAAACATCACCGGTGTTAACTGACAAGAAGCACAGTCATAAACGAATCTATGTGCACATCATTTACCTTAATTGAGGCTTCGGTCCAGGCTTTTACTTTATGACACCCCTGTGGATGTGTCAGAAATAAATATTTAACCTTACTCTTTAACCTTACTCTTTCCACCACCTCCTGAAGGACAATTCCAAGGTCTACCTACCCAGATTGGCTAAGATTTCTCCAAGGACCTGGATGTTTAGTGCAAAAATTGCTCAAAATATAATGATTTTTTAAGAATTACCACTATGCATAAGCATACACATGTTGTTGGTAGTACACTGTGACTCAAAAAAAGTACGTAACTTTTATCTTCGCTGTTGCAACAGTGTAAATTGGAAGGAATTATCTACATGTAAAATTCACCATACCCTGCCTATGCACTAAAAATAAAAGCAACATGAAGATGGTGCTGCCGGAGGACAATTTCCAACATTTCTGACAAAATGGACATAGGTTCCATAAAAATCACATTATCAATTGCTGCAACCTCATGGAAATATTAAGCAAATTGGCATTTTATTGCTCTTTTGGGATCTCAGACAAAAATTTGGCCAACCAGCCTTTTGCTAGCGTGACCACTGACCATGCGTCACTGACGGTTTGAGTTGGAATTTTGGAAAATGGACAAATTGGCGAGATATTTACTTACAATGAAAAGAAATTACATTCTTAGACTAAATAAATAAAAGGAATGAAATTAAAATGAAAAAGATGAAAATGAAACAAAATTGCCCACTATGATTCGGCAAAGCAGTTCAAAATCAGTCGCACCAACTGGTCCACTTCTACTAAGGAAATGAGATGCCTACTCTAATTCGGCGTAAGTTCAAAACAGTTATTTCACTGTAGAATTGAATTATGAATGAAAATGGGAAATTTTGCCCAATACTCAAAGCATTCGGAGGAAGTAGAAATGTTAGATATGCCAAACTAATGCTACCAGAAACAATATTTACATGTTTGCTATGTTAAATGAAATGCTCCTATGCAATCAGTTATCTTTTCGTGTATGGAAGTTAAATTAAAGTTTATCAACCAATTTGGCAATATTTTCGTTCAAGTGAGTCAGGAGCTTTAGACGGTCAGCTGCCTGCTCTTTCTGTTCATCCTTAATTTCCTGCAATAATTTTAGTTTAGCCTCATCAGCTTTTTTGGCTTCCTCCAAATGCTTTGAGAACCACAGTGGCATCTGTGATTTGTGTTTTCTAATCCAGCTTTTAATTCTATTTCCGTTGGGACAATTTTTTCACCAGGGAAATTCAGGCCTGAGCACAGCACTTTTACTTTTTTCAGGACATGAAATTTATCAAATTTCAGGACATTTTCAGGACACCAAAAC
>Ga0209052_1000600_pt1 | contig 11554 bp, 11 predicted proteins | sample WorMetHEROISLAND_2_FD_187409 | JGI IMG/M metagenome (GOLD analysis project Ga0209052, IMG submission 187409) | Marine gutless worms symbiont microbial communities from Max Planck institute for Marine Microbiology, Germany - Olavius sp. 4 HERON... | ecosystem: Host-associated > Annelida >...
TATCAAACAAATTTTGAAAGACATCTATGGCATTCTTATTTGTAATTGTCAGCGTCACTTATTTGTCAGTGTAATATATGTAGTTTGTCTACTTTTAGGCGGAATCACATCTTGCTGTGCAAGCAATTTAGTTTATTGCTATGTTTGAAGAAGTTGATATGCAAAGTGTCACTGATTTTATTAAAGAAACCCATTTTTGTCATCATCTATAATGTTGTTATTTTTTATTTGTATTTGCCTCGATTTTACAGTTGTTTTTGCTAGTTCATTAATGATTTCTCTCGCTTGCTTTTACCCTGCTCTTTATCTCCAATGTGTAATGGCACTAAATGGCCTTGTTTGTGCTGATGTGCTGTTAAGAAACTACTTACTCACTATTGATACACATTTCTTCGTAACATGTTCTGTCTGTCTGTCTTGTCGTGCCCCCTGCTTAAACCTTTTGACCGATTTAAATGCTGTTTGGCAGGTACAGTTGCCAATGACACATTCACTAGGGGAAGCAGAGATTTTGGGTGTCAAACTCCCAGCCGAAGCTACTCACTTGCTATTCATACAAATTTCTCCGTAACGTGGTCAGTCGTCTCTGTCTGTTGTCACGTTCGTGCCCCCTGCTTGAACCGCTTGACAGATTCAGATGCTGTTTGTCAGGTTCACTTTGTCAATGACACATACCGTAGGGGAAGTGGAGATTTTGGGTTTCAACCCCCAGCCAAAACGTGAAATTGCAAATTGCTGCTGCCACCTGGCGAATACAAACGAAAGACGATTCCACCTTTTATTAAATTACTTAGTGTTGTTTACAGAAGGTAGTTTTGTTTGATGTGTTGATCTGTGCACACTAGATAGTTAGAATCTGTTTGAAGCGTGTTGTATTTCACTGTAGACATTCAGTGAGACCTCTCAGCGCCAGTGGGACAGTATGGAGTCTGAATGGGAACGTGAGAAGCAGAAGTTACTCACTGGTCTTGTTGACTCAGCCGATGACACGCTCGGCTTTCTCCAGCAATCCGACGTCAGTTTGTGCAATAGCTTATACTGTGCTTGCTTGAGTTGAATTTATTGTAGTGCCATTACTTGTGTTTGTTGTTAATACGGGTTTTTCTTGCCAGCTTTCCTGGAAATGAACTTTTGGGACTTACTCTAATAGGAGTTATTGTAGCAGTACCATTCTTTTTATAGGTCAGTGCCCTTTCAGTACCAACATTTTCAGAGCACTGAAGGGTTGGTAGGATGGAAAGGTCATATCTCTGAAACAGATCATGATGACAGTTCTTCAGTGTTGCTTTACAGGAAGCAATCCTGTTGCAGTTTTAATCAGTCGTCGTCGTTCGTCATTAATGCGTAGTCTGCGAGGACCGTAGCATCACCCCCGAATGTCCACGTGACGAGGCTTGTCTCCAAAGATCAGCAGGCGAGGAGTTGTTGTCTCCTCGAAGCTGGTCGAGCCATCTGTTCCTGGGGTGGCCTGGACGACGTCTCCAGCTACAGTCTGGGAAACGACCGAGTGTCATGTCGACGTGGCACCGCAAAGCCTGATGGGCTGGAGTATCCTCGGCTAGCCTGGTTTCGTGACTGAAGAGCGAGTTACGGTGTCTGATGATTGACTCTGAGTTACGGCGTCGGATGATTGACTCTGAGTTTTAATCAGTGCATACATAATATTGGTAAAATGTTTATCCAAAGTGCTGAAAAATATTAAGCCTCTGATATCTGTTAAATTACCAGTGTGGTAAATAATTTCAGCAGCTTTTTCTGTGAATCTCAGTAAACTCTGTTATGTGTATACTAGCTTTTTGTAGGTTTCCTATAGTGTATGTGTGCTAAAAAGTCAGTTGACATTATGGCAGAGTTTTGAGCAGAGATGAAGGTGGCCATTTCCCTGAGACACAGTGTAGTGTGTGGATTGATACGCTGACATTGACAACTGTGTGATAATTGGTCTGTTGTCAGAGCTTACTGTCTGATTCACTGGCTATGCATGGCCGCAGTACTATGAATAGTACAGAACTCGCCTATGCCAAGCAGGTGCGCAGTATTCGTTTGTCTTATTTTGCTAATAAGGATTTATTCTGCACTGAAATGAACTGTACTTGAACGGCTGCATGCTTAAGTTAGATTTTATTTTGGTGCAGAGGTTTTTTTTTTAAATAAAGGTTGAGAGTAGTTACAATTTCAGAATTAATCAGTATTTATTTTTTCTTAATTAGCTAGCAGAAAAATTGTCAGAAGAGATGTTATATCCAACATTTGCACAGTCATATGTTGCGGTATTTATGTGTGAGCAATGGAACTGTGGATAGTTTGCCATCTGTTGATGAATTCATATAACTTCCATTAATGCAGGTTGCAGGGACTGTGTTGTGGTCTGATTGTCAGGTGTACATTTTCAACGAGGCCATAATGCAGGACAGCATTCGCCCCAGCCTTGTCGGTCTCTTTGCAGACGTTGCAGCAACACAGGACAACATCGTGTGTATTGCTATTTTGTTGTTATTTTCTTAAATCTAGGCATTTACACAACATAAACTGTTACTCATATGATTTCTTCCGTCAAGCATGTTGTGTATTTATCTTATTGGGTTGAATTATCTGTCTGTCTGGGAGCAGAATGACTCATGAAGTTGTCGGTGAATTTTCGTGAAATTTCCAGAAAAGAAGCAATGTGTTCAAGTGTTCTTCTGTTCGATTGGTCCCTTTAAAGTACATAAAATGTATGTTTCATTCTTTTGTGTGCCATCTGTTGCTGCAGCATTTCTGGTTAGTTAAATGATGGTGGTAGAGTGTCATATGATGTTATGCTTGATTGTCATGTGAACAGAATGTTTGTGAGTTATGGAGCATAGTGCAGCACATGGCGGATGTTGCCGCAATGCCGAGTGAAAGTCTGCTTACAGCTCGGACTTCTGCTACCATGCAAATGGCATTTGTCCGCCAGGCTCGGAAATACCTCCACGAAAGGTTACTGTGTGTTCCAGTGTTTGCGAAAACATTGATCATGTTTGCTTATTGGAAGTTGACAGATGCAACTTACACCAAGATTAATTGAGTGTAACAAATAGATTAAACATAAAAACAAATAATTTTGCAGATCACATATAAGCAAGCGGTTTGTTTTTCATGTATTTGTAAAATGCAGATACAAATGCAGATGTTAAGATTTTTGCCTTTTTTGTACAAACGAAGTTAGATGTGTCTAAGTATGTTGCTGATGATTATTGCTAACATTGAATATTCCTGCACTTCAGTTTAGGAAAGATTTAGCAAGATTTTACATGATTATTTTACTGTTGTCTGATGATAATGTCCATCCCATGCATATTGCATAGTTTGCAGTGTGCAGATACAGGTACCTTAGGCTGTCCGATTACCGGTACTTCGATATTGTTTGCTGCGATAAGTAGACGACTGCTGTTTTAGCAAACATTAGTTCTACCTATTCTACTAATTCACAATGTGTACATGTATGTTAAACCATGGACTGGAGTGGGGTGAGTGAGATTTAGTGAGCATTCAATGAACTTGCACACCACAGATGCAGGTTTAACACATGGCCACTGATAGACAGTTCATTAGTTAGTGATAATGATTGAGTGCAACCTTGGTGTAAAATTGTATATACTATGTTGCATGTAGGCACAGCCACTTTAGGATTATCCATAGTGGCACATAGTTAAAATATTTTACTTGACCAGAGCCAGAAGGAATTTGCAACCAGAATTTATTGCGCACTGAAAAAGCCACTTTGTCCACTTTGTAGTTAGTATCTAGTTACATATCATGACAAAGTCAAGAAATCGGCCCCATATTTTATACTTGACATTTCTTATTGCAGAAAATCGGTAACATTGGCTGTTAAGTAGTTGTGAACTTCAAGCTTTTTCATTGTTAATGTCATTGCGGTTTAAAGTAGCAATGTACGTGGGGTATTGCACTGCAAAGTGCTTTTTACCGATGTTTGGTCATGTCTGCTCACTTGTTGTGCTCATTGCTTACAGGACTTTGTAGTAATGGTTGTGGTGTTTTGTAGTTTTGTGAAATTCGTGGAAATAAAAGTGCACAGTAACCTGCACCAGGCGCAGCGCGGCGGAGTCCCGGGCATCTACAGCCTCGTCCGCAGCTATCTCAACATACTGCTGTCATCTGCACCGTCTCCAGAGTTTGAGGTATACACTACGACTTTCACTTATGTAACTGCATGTTATTAGTTGTAGGCTTATCTACTGCAGTTTAAGGAATTGTGAGTTTGAGCATCTAATGTATGTATTCTTGTATTGATTCTGTTATGGTCCGTCGTTTGGCAGCAGGAGGGATGGTATCTGGTCTGTGAAAGGCACTGCTGCAACAGTTGTTCAGACTTGGCCCAAGTTGGAGTAATTCTGTAAAAAGTGGTTAATACCAGAAAGGCTCTGTTTTTGTTTCAGCGTATCTCTGTGATGATCCAACGTCTTAACTCAGTGCTTTTGCATGATACATTCTGCGTCGATTGTCTGGATCGATAGCAGTCACAGCTATATTTTTAAATTTGATTTTAACCCTTGCGATCTTTACCACCAAGCATATAAAATGGTTAGTTAAGAAGTTATACAGTGGTTAGTTGAGTGACAAATATAAAAGTAACGATAGCGTTTATCTAAATATCTTTTCATGTCTTTACACAGCAAATGAAGCTGTTGTTGTGTGTTATCAGGACGGGAAGGTCGATGACATGCCGACGTGGCCAATGATATATTACTGCATGCGCTGCGGTGATCTCGATGCTGCAGCCAGCGTTGTCAACAAGGCACGACAACATCTCGCCGACTTTCCTCAGTTCTTTCATGAGTACGTCAACAGCAATGTTGGAAGGTATGCTTGAAGATCTTATTGCTCTCAATATTATGTAGTTTAATGAGTAACAGTTACATTTCTGCTGAGTATGTATTTATCTGAAACCGGCATTTCTCAACACGCGATACTCTATGGTACTAGATTGAGTTAATTGCATGGGTGGCTGGGTGGGTTATTATAAGTAACCCTTGCGCATCTTACTGTGTTCAATTATCTGGCAGCAACTGTGCATTGTATTAAACCAAGCTGTGGAAGTGTGATAAACCGACACCATGTCCCAAAACACTGTGAAAAATTGTTTTTGTCAGAACTTCGTCAAATGTTTACCAACTTGGATAATTGTTGGCATTTCTGGCAAAAACAATTTTGCACAGTTTTTTGAGACACAGTCTGAAGTTGAAACTTTTCATATCGGTAGAGTATACTCGGAAGTTGATGTCTGTATCCATTTTTTGCCTTTGGTAGACGATACGCTGTGGACCCCAGTGACGAAACAACCTAGCTTGTATAATATTGAGCTTTGACGCTGTGCACCATGTCCCAAAAGAACTGTGCAAAATTGTTTTTATCAAAACTTTGTCAAACTACTACCAACTTTGATAATTTTTGGCACAAAGATGGCCAATACAATAAAATTATATAAGGTGCACTCATTTACCACCTCACCTAATTTGTGTCACCGCACTACCCTGTCAATCGCAGATGTTCAAAATTGTTACATAACGCTGAGTTGTTGTTTGCAGTGAGCGTTCTAGTGACTCAATTAACACACAATAAACTAAGCTGTGGTCCATTCAGCAGAATTGTAAGTTCGTATAACACAGCATTCGTTTCAAAATTGGCAAAATTTAAGTTACTCTACGGCCCTGGTTAGTACTTGGATGGGTGACTGCAGGCACTGGCAGGTAAACCGTCTCGGTAAGAAGCCAGCTAGCTAGGCCGACCCAGCCTTCTACGCTCAGTGGGATGGTAAGCTGAGTATCAATCAGCTTTTCAGCTTTCTGGCTGAGTAGTAATAAATGGGGTGGTCAGTGTAGTGCCGGTAGTACAGCTGCTGGTGGATCTGAGGCTCAGGCCGATTGGCTTGGGTCAAAGGTCGGCGGCTGCTCAGCGCTTGTGCTGCACTCGTCAAATGAATTGGGCGAACTCTTGCAGTGGGAGTGCACTGCTACGATGACAGCACCATAAACATTGTTGTGGCTGTTACTGTTATTATTACTATTAACTGCGGAAATGAAATGGCTGTATCTGGCTGACACTGCACACTGTAAACTATTTTATTTCCTTTGCTTGTTTCTTTATTTACAGACTGAGTGAACAGAGTGAAAGAGATATGCGAATGCAGTACCATCGGTCTGTTAGAACAAGCGCAGATCCATATAAAAGGTAAGTTGAGTGGATAGTTTTGCCAGCCTGACACCAATAATGCAAAACAGCTGACCTACTGTAACGCAAACATCATTTAGCACCACATTATCATGCATTGCAAATTGTGGTTTCTGTATTCTACAGTGACTAAATGTATCTGTTGCTTTCAGTGCATTTTGTGCATTAGATTATATACTTATTTGTAGGTGTTTGGCATTATCATTACTGCTGCAACAAATACATTCGTGACGGTGTTGCTATAACAAGCTATGTTTTTAACTTTGGTTTTAACCCTTGGGATCTTGACCACCAAGGATATAAACTATAGTAATAATAACAACAACTTAGCGACTGCTAAGTGTTTGCAAGCCTAGCTAACCAGTCAACCAGTGTCAGAGATGCTAGTAGTGAGAGCGGTGTATGCATGATGCAGGGCCGTGTACTGCTGCGTTTGTCGCTGTGACGTACGCGACGATCATTCGGAAGTTGCTGCAACGACTGACGACTATTTGTGGCTGAAGCTCGGTCTAGTCACGTTCGATGAGTCCGAGGTCGGATCACGCGATGGACTCACACTAACTCAGCTCCAGACAATGTTGCTGGAAGATTTCGGTCTGTTGCTGTTGCGTCAGTTATTTGCCTTTGTTTGTTTAGCAGACTCACTGTACCCACTGTGCATTGTATTATCAGATAGGTCAAGCTGCTCGTTTCTGTATAACTTTGCAAATTGGGGTACGATATTTTGGCATAGTTATTTCTAATAAACATAATATAATACAGTACACAATCAATTTATGTAGCGCAGAGGCACAAACAACTAATTTGCTGTAGCATCGATATTAGTACAAAGCAAAGCGGAAGTGTTTTAAATTGTGATTAAATTAGTCAATAGTCAATGGAGAATCGGATAGTCTCAGATAGTCCAGCAGCGTATTCCAGATACTGTAATATGTGTTCAGACCAGCGACACAGGACATGTTGTGTGATGCGGGTTACTTGTCGTGGCTCAAATTATCATGTGTCAGTATAGACAAGAAGTCTAGTGTCTGGAATACACTGCTGGACTATCTGAGAGATCCGATTCTCCATCGACACATTGACAACTTGCTTTTATTAAAGATATTGATTTTTATAATGGCATATAATCCACTTTACTCATGCATCATCAGGGCCGGTTATAAACCCGATTAGGCCATGTTTGGTAAGAACATTGTGTATTGTGCTCATTTGTGCTGTTTGTAATAATTTAATTTACACAGGTATGTCTTTATGATTCTATTTGTACTACATAGCATACACTATGCTGACAAGCCGCTAAGGATTACGTAGCATGATAAGCACACGTTTTGTGTTAGCGGTTTTGCGTTGTATTAAGACTCGGATAAACGTGTTTGGTTGCATTCTGGCTTGTGAGTTGCATAGTCATGCATATGCTAATTTTGATATGGAAAAATCTGACTTTTACATTGAGTAAGCTTTAACTGACTGCCATGTAAAGTAATGTATTTTGAGTGTTTCAGAATCTGACCTGTGTAATTGTTGCTGTTCTCTTCTCTATCAGGTGAGATGCATTTCAGTGCATATCAGCAGCCGTATCTCTACTTCCGTGTTCTGTTTCTAACGGCTCAGTTTGAGGCAGCGATTGAGTTCCTGGCCCGAGTGGACTGCCTACGCTGCTATGCTGTACACGTTGCAATGGTTATGAATGAAATGAAATTGCTCCTTCTGCCATCCAGCACACACGCTCTATTACGTATGCAGTTGTCCTGATATCATCTCTGGATTGTTAGTGGTATTAAGTATTTACGTACTTGTAGTTTTGTTACGTAAGTAACTGCTTGTTTTGTCTAGCTGCCATAAACAGTTATAGAAATAATGATACTAGATGCAGTTTTTCCCTGCAAGTGTGTTTTCTGGAACTCTGTACCTAGCTTTATTAACTGTATCTGTCTTTATTTTAAAACTAATCTTAAAACTTATTTCTTTAGGCAAGTTTACCCACAGTAACATGCCACCTGCCGCCAGCGCCTTTGGAGTTAGGGTCGTATGGCACCTACAAATATTATTATTATTATTATCGTTTTATTATTATTATTTCCAAAAAAATGTCCATTCCTGATGGAGCCCAAAAATTAACTGTTACTACTAGTGTTATTATTGTGATGATGTATTGTAGTTTCTAAGGACAGCGCTGATCCCACTCCGCTGCGACGTCTCAACTTCGTGAGGCTGGTTATGATGTATACTCGCAAGTTCCAAGTGAGCGATCCACGCGAAGCTCTGCAATATTTCTACTTCTTGCGGTGAGAAATATATTTGTATGGCAACCTAGCTTAGTGCTGGTTGCAAGCTCACAGTATCTGTTTGTGTGTGCACGTTGTGTTTGTACTACTTTCTTCTACAGTATTAGCTCACTGTTCGTGTTCTGACGCTTGATTGGCCGACAGCAAGTCTGCCTGCAAACGTGCGGGGCAGTACTCATCCCCTTGTAATGTCAAGAGTGGAGTGAGACAGGGCAGTGTGTTATCACCAGTACTTTTTAACATTCACTTCAGTGTTATGATCGACTCGTTACAGAAAGCTGGTCTTGGATGTGAGTTATATGGTACATTTATTGGTTGTATTGTGTATGCAGATGATGTTATTTTATTGTCTGGTTCTGTTGTGAAACTGCAAAAGATGCTTGATATTTGTTATTGTAATGGATTACATCTAGATGTTGTGTTCAATGCTAAAAAGTCAGCACTGTTTGCATTTGGACTGCACTCATCTTTGTGTAAATTGCATGCACTAACTAATGTGCTCATTGTTGATGACAGATGGAAACCTGGCCAGTGGCAGAATGCTATGCTACCCCGTGCACCCCTATATAAATCGTGTTGCAAAAAAGTGGTACACAAAGCTCATATCGATAACTAAGTCAATTCTCAACGGTGATGTGGTGGATGTGTTAACAGTGATATGAAGACGCCGAGTGGACATTCCATGTTCACGTCATGTATCAGTGAACTTGTGCTTGAAACAAGAGAGGTTGTTATCTGCTCCGTTGTTTCTGTGGACTTTGATAGCTCTGTGTCCATGTGTTGTTATCAGACCTATGCACGATCCTGTCTGCTTCGTGTACCCTTTTCCTGTGCACTGTGTAGTTTTTTTTTAATTTTAGGACGTAGTTCTGGATCTTGGGAGTCAAAAAAAGTCAAAGTGTGACATATGTGCAATCCGTTATGTAGTTAAGATCACAGCTGTAGTGGTTTTGATGACATTTTTGTCAGTTTTCGTAGACGAATGGTAACTGTAACATAGCCAGTGCTTCGGTTTCTTATCGTAGTTTTTGTGGCAGCATACAACCTGCTTTCAACTTTAACTTCAACTTCCATAGATTGACGGAGGCAGAGCTCAGACACCCTATGGGTTCTATGGGGTAAACTTGTCAAAAAAACCCACCCCAATCTTAATCCAATTGTTGTTTCTTGTTCCAGTAATACTGTAATATTTTGTTGCTGTTAAGTTTTTGAACTATGAATTTTGGATATTTATCTGACATGGACACTATCCAGCTAAACCCATGAACACCCCAAAACCCATCAAGTTTGACCTTTTTGAAAACAGCTTTAACCCAAAAACTCACCAGGTTGAGCTATTTTAAACCGTGTACTGAGGCGGTTGTTTGTATGTCTGTTGGCAGTTTGACATGCTTCTCGGCAGTCTGCAGATGGACGGGACTCGTCGTCCGGGTGCCATTGACAAGTTTGGTCTCGACACGCAGGGCATCGTGGAGGTGGTTGCTCAGGACACGGAGACCAAGGGCCACTTTGAAGATGCCGTCAAATTATATGACCTTGCGCAGGTTATTTTCAACTTGTATTATACAATTATACATTTTGCCATCTTTTACTACTTCTTACAATATGTTTACAATTACCAAAGTTACTGTGTTAGCTTCTGTTTATGATTTTTTTTTGTCAAGTTGTAGAGAATTTTTATTACTGCTGTTGAGGTCTTGTTAAATGCTTTTGTTTTTTCATGATTGCTGTTTTTGTTTTCTAGTTTAATAGTTCCATCATTCATTGTGTATATGTGGGTTGAAAAATTTTATGGTTGATAGACTCGAATGTTGTTGTTTTTTAGATAACGTAATTGATTCATTTGTTTTTTTTTGTTCTGTCATTTTATATAGTTCTTAAACTGTTGTCTTCTCTTCTGTCAAATTATACGACCTTTCACAGGTTTTTTTTAACTTATATTATACATTTACTGTCTTTCGCTACTTCTTAAAATATGTTTACAATCACCAAAGTTACTGTTAACTTCTGTTTATGATTTATTTGTCAAATTTGGCAGCGAGTAGATTTGTATTTTTTGTTCAAATGAAGCAAAACTGTAATGTACATTAATTGCCTATATACTGGATAGTCCATAACATTTTGGCCACAAATTTAATGACTGATCTTTGTCGTTTGGTGCAGCCAGTGAAAGCGTTGCAAAAATTGGTGATAAATGATATAAAGTCGTTGCAAATTACAGAAACTTAGTGGTTCACTTTTTCACATATGGAACTTATCAGAAATAGACTGAATTCGTAATCTGTACGAATAATAGCAATGCAAGTGCTCGTGTGCTGTTGATTGAGTGGAACGGCTGCTGGTACTGTTGGTTGGTGTGTGTTTGATGTGGTGTTGGTAGAATGCTGAGAAAGTGTTGGAGCTGCTGAACAAGCTGCTCAGTCAGGTCGTGTCTCAGTCTGCTACGGCCCAGTCCACCCGAGACAGACTCAAACAGCTCGCGTTGTCTATCGCACAGAGGCATGCAACCGACTAAACCATACAGAAATAGCAATAATAATAATAAACGAATTTGGTTTACGTGACGTACAGTTAAAAACTCTGAGGTCACGTTTCAGTTAAAGAGAGCTGGCTGGATGAACGAATTTGTGATTGTTTAGATACTTTGTTGGATAAGTAGATTATTGTACAATATTTTTTAAAGCAAAGCCCAGTTACACAGTCACTTGCAGATAGCTGTGGGTAATTGGCGGTGTTTCTGTGTAGATATCGGTCGCTGGGTGTCGAGTGCACAAGGACAGCCATGTCAACGTTTTATCTGCAGCTTGATCTGATGACATTTTTTGACTTGTATCACAGCGGCAACCACGACCGAGCATACTCTGTGAGCATGTGGATTCTGTGTTAAATCCAGATTAGCCAACACGTAGCTAGAGTGTGACTGCACGTTTGTTTCCTTAACGTTCCTCAAGTCATTTGACGTAATTGTTCTTGGTTAATAATTTAATCAGTGATGGTAGATTCGTCATTTATTCGCTTATGTTATTTTAGTAGTATAATACATGTTAACATCA
>Ga0209052_1000601_pt1 | contig 11554 bp, 5 predicted proteins | sample WorMetHEROISLAND_2_FD_187409 | JGI IMG/M metagenome (GOLD analysis project Ga0209052, IMG submission 187409) | Marine gutless worms symbiont microbial communities from Max Planck institute for Marine Microbiology, Germany - Olavius sp. 4 HERON... | ecosystem: Host-associated > Annelida >...
CATTTATATTGCACAAGGTAGTGTAACGACGCAGTTAAGGTGTGGTGGTATATTTGATAACCAATTTATTACAAATTTTCCACAGAATATGTGGGTGAAAAAATTTTGAAAATCGGCCAATATTTGGCGAAGATGTGGACAACTTTGCAGCTTACTTCTTTGGGCCACCCTGTATATCTCCTGAATTACAGCACTCGGCCGCCCAGTCCCCCCAGTTTGATGTTACGGTGTTGTTAGTGGACCAAAGTTCACCGGACTTTTTTCGCCGAACGCGGGAGGAATCGCTCTCGATCACATGTCTTTCCGATTTTGGATATCTTTATCCATTCCCGAGATATTTGCGAGCGAAGTTTGAAGTGGTCCGAAATCGACCTACATTTTGCACGTTTTTGGCCCCAACTTTTTTTGGGGGAGGGCCCCCGAAATTTTGGGACCTAATTTATCAAATACAAGAACCTTCCGATAACGTGGCAAAGTTTCGCGGCGATCGGCCAACGGAGCTCGGAGATCTCGTGGCGAAATAAAAAAAGAAAGAAAGAAAGAAAGAAAGAAACATCAGCAGTAAAACCCGGAACTACCGTTCCGGGTGGCCTAACTAATACATCAAAATTTGTTGCAAGGAAACATATGTTAAAGTTAACAGACTGATTTGATAAAGGCCATGTGACCTATAAAAACTTCTCCTTTGGGCATCCAGCCTAAAATGGACGATTTTGTATCAACAGAGACTAGAAATGTTTCAGATATACATCTCACAAAATGTTACTGTATGAAGAACAGTATACAGTATTCATTAAAACAAGACTGATTAGATAAATTAGACGCGGTAGAACGGTTTACTGACCTTGGTTAGGTCGCACTGCTGGTGCGTCTAACACACACACACACATAACAATCACGTGTTGCTGTTACATAGGCACACTTTTATGATCTCTGTCTTAGTGCCTTGCATGCCTCCCATACCTTGAGTATCCAACTCGAACGGACCCACTCATATCAATTCCTAATGACTAAGAATGACACGAAACAATACTCAAAATCACGACTTCACCACTATCTTAAAATCTGACATATATATGTATACTCCAAATAATAGATAACAGATTTCAAGCATAATCCACAGCATATCTTCGTATAGAACAGTTTTGAATGAAATATACAAAATAGAAATTACTCATTAGTGAAGAAAAGTCTCGACGTCAGAACTGCAACGTTCAATGAGCAACTTTCAATAAGTATTAATTTAAATGACAGAAGATCAGGACGTTTACCTATAATGAAACCAGCAGATTTGCGATGAACTTTCCTGGGGTCGGAGTCTGTACAGTTCTGTTGAGCTGCAACAAAAAGAACATAACTTTGCTGTCATACGGACATCAGTGAACCAACTGTTTAACCTTTCACACTGTTAGAACACTGGCTGGCAGTTTACTGAAGTCCACAGCAATCCCGCAGATAACCCTGTAAAATGGCCAACAAAATACATTTTGTGCACAGTTAGGGCCGTCCGGTGTTTAATATGTGAAATCAGAGGTGAGAGAAATGTGTTCCCTTGCCTACCATTACACTAACAACTGTGTCGTCTTTCTTTCCAGAATTCAAGCACTCTCACAACAACAAGCTCAAACTGTCAACATTATGTAACTGAAAGTTACCAAATGACCACCAACTAATAATTATTTATTCCTCGGGACCACAGTAATCTAGTATGGACAGACAGACAGACAGATGGGGCAAGAACACAACCTTCATTCAGTGGAAGACATAGCAGAAGTTTCAGTGCGAGCGCCGTGGTTTCCACAGATGCCGAATAGCACTGACTAAGTGCGTTGTACCGTAGGTGTAAACAGCGTTTAAACTGTCAGCACGCCTGGGAGTCTTGTGCCATGACCAAATCAACACCGCTACTATGATTGTGCATTGTTATCTGTTAACGTAGTATTAAACAGCAGCAAAAACTAGCAACTGACCTTCTCCAGCGCAATCAGTGCCTAGTGACATGACCAGCTGTTTTGCTTTGTCAGGAATCACAGCTTCATAGTTGTCAATGATGGACTTCTTGAGCTGCTGACACCAGAGACGCTTCTGTTCCATGTTCCTAGCCTGCATCATGCACGAGGCACTGTGGACGTAGCACGTGGCACACTAGCGCTGCCAGCATTTCTATCATTTCATTTCTGCACTAGGCCTACTACTATACTGTGTTCATCGCATTAGACGCTGTTACGCTGATGCGCTGTATAAATTCACTTTTGACCAATAAACCCAATTCACTGCTGAAATGACTTCACATCGGCAGTGCACTGGATGGCTGGGTTGATGCATAAAACAATTGCTAGCCAAGAATCAGAAGCATTATTTATTTATTTATTTATTATAAAATCGTACACACAGTACAAGACAGACAGAACAGACAGAGCAATATAAAAAAGAGTGGTATAAAAGCGAAGTAAAAGCAAAATAAAAAAAATAAAATAATAAAATAAAATAACTACTACAAAAAATTACTACTACAATCGCTGTTTGCAATATTTCTCTAATCAGCCAATTCTCTCAGTTACTAGTTACTAAATGTAAAGATCAGACAGGCTCTCACAAGTGAACTTTTGTACGGAGTACTGCTTTTTACCACCTTTGCCTTCCTGTAAACAGCAGCAGCACTAAAATACTGGAACAAATCAAACAAATCTCTATTAATTTGCTGCGTAGACTACCACCGGGAGTTTATCAATTTGTACCTTTGTAAGTTTTTATGCGAGAAAACGTGACAGACGTGCGTTCAACATACCTGCACAGTGAACTGTACTCTGGGATTGTTGAATGGAACCAAGTGAAAGTTGAATGGAGCTTTCGTAATTGTCTCAACAAGCATCAGATTTCCACACTGTTCACATGCGTACACAAATACAAGCTACTCTTTACCTACAGACTACAGTAACATTCTGTCACTGCCGTAAGTTAATAATGCTATAACCACTACACTTTCTACTAGTACTTCTGGCTTCCGTTTAAATGGCCAAGTATTCCCGAGTTACTTCAGGTAAAGAGAGTTCAAGTAAGTAAAATGCCACAAAATTTAAAATACCATCTGGATTGTCTTTTCATTATATTGCTCCGTATTGTTTTTTATACTCACCAGCATTATTTCCACAGCAGCCTACGCGTAAAATACGCACTCTGTTTAACTTTATTATTTTCATTTAATGCACAGTATAAAAAGGAGAAAAGAATAAAACAGGTTAAGATACCATTATTGAAGCTTTGACTTGGAAACTCCCATCTTCTTTCCGCTTTGCAATAAGTAAACCTTTCTCGAAAAGGAAAAGATATCGGTAAGTCTTGCAGCCACAAAATTTGAACTTGTCCTAAACAGCACATATTAACATCTACTAATTAACGTTTCTTTACCACAAAGACAAAAAATATGGCAACAAATACCAAACACTCTGCGCATATATTATGATAAAAGTTTTTCATAATGCACAAAAAACAGCATAGCTTTCATTGCGGTCAGTCTTTGGGATTTCGACATGTATTTAGCACCAAATCCGTACTTTTAACATTCACAGAGTAAATGATCAGCGGCATCGGCAGCACTCATCTTAAAATAAAGCAGTCTTCAGCGATAGGTCAGATTTATTAAGCAACTGAAAAGTCTATTTAACACACTTAACTTTGATACTACTTATTTACATTTACCTGCGTGTGACAATTTTTAATTCACTTTATCATTAGGGCTGCAGAAAATAACGATTAATTAATCAATTAATCGTTAAAAAATTAGTTGATTAATTTGTTTTAATCTATTAAAAATCGATTACAATTTTGGACCTCTTAACAGCTCAAAATGACTGATAATGAACATTTGTAATCTAATTTTACTTCACATAGGAAATTTCATCAAGATCTCTACTTGTATTGTGTTAGTTTAACAGTATGCACTTTGTGAGCTTTGACTACACAGTTTGTGTACTGCATCATCATCAGTTTTTTTTTCAATTTTTATTAAGTTTGCAAAAGATAATGACAACCAGCAGATCAATTCTGCAGTTTTCTTAGTCTTTCTGTTAGTCTAGCGATGCATTTAAGGTGTAGTTTGGAATTTTTTACCATTGCTTTATTGCAAATTTATTTCCGACTTTGCCAGGAAAAATATGAAAATAACTCAGTAAATATTTGATGGTATTATAAGAAGCGAGACTAGGCATATGTCGTGCTTACTGTGGCCTACATTTAAAGGAAACAGCCAAGTCGTGCATGTAATTGAGACATGTAGCAATTAATCTTGTTGAGTTCTTTGAGTTTATACTACGTCGTTCATAGCAACTAAACGGCTGTATTCAACGACAATAAAATTACTTTTGCTTAACAATTTACAAATTAACTTTGATGTACTTTCTGTATAGAGGAGATATATGTGTTTTTTTGCATAACATTAGTTCTTTGTGCACCATCTGTCCAAATGTACACACGTTTTTGGGCCCCAAATTGTTTTGGGGGAGGGCTCCCAAATTTTGGGACCTACCGGGTACATTATAAAACTTGAACCCACTTCTGATCACGTGGCAAAGTTCACGGCGATCGGCCGACGCAGCTCGGAGAGACATCTCGTGGCGAAAAAAAAACATCAGCAGTAAAACATCAGACCGCGCTGCTAGATACGATGCCGGGCAACCTAAAAACTGGTGAACTGCTTTTTTCATCCACGCTGTATAGACCAGGTATAACAGAATGACCATGTAACCGAGTGACTGATCAGAATACCGTGCAAATAGTGTTAAAAGTGAGAAACATAATTCTGATGACTTTTCAGTTGACTCAAACTGGACAAGAGACTGACCTCCATGACGAGGTGTCCGAGCAGTGCAAGGTCAACGCTCGACCAGCCGTCGAGCAGGCGCCGTATCTCAACAGCACGCAACGATCTCTCATGCTCACGCTTCACTTCATTGATGCTCTGAGTCACCTGCTTCATGGCGCCCAGCGCACCTGCTATGACGTCGTGATCGTTGCCATGGTGATGACTCAACATGTTCTACGTAAGCAACAAGCGTCAGCATCAACCATCTTACTCTGATTAACACTATCCCTGATGCTTAACTGCCATGCACCAGGGTCAAAGGCAAGACGAATGGACCTGACGGAGACCCCGCAAAGTATGATAAAATGAGAAAATGATTGACAGCATACGGGGAAATCCCCGTATGCACTTTGACCCGCTAACGCAAAGGGGACATTGCCCCGCCGCAGGGGCGAACATTTCCCCGCCCGTTGTCGACTTTGAAGTCTATGAAGTCTAACACGGTCTTACCGCCTAAGAACTTGACTCAGCGCTGTCAGGACAGTATCAAAACTGCGTAACGGATCAGGTTAGTCGTGGACAGAGTTTAAAGAGGAGTCTGTCAGTTGATTTGAAGACTCAACAAGCGTGTTGGCGACGCATGAAACACGGTGACAGCGAAATGCCGCGGAGGGGCAGTACGTGCGATACAGGCGCGACGGAGGATAATGAACGTTGTCTCGTGCGACATTAAGCCACGAGACGACACAGCGGCATCCTTTGATTAAGACTAGTTTATTATTTAAAGCTCTAAAGCCGTAAAATGCAAAAAAATACCACATTGCTTGTGCACTGCATTCCTGGTGTCGGTTTTGATAAACGATAACCGTATGTAACTAACGTAAATTCTGTAAATGGATTTTGTTGCGTAGGCCCTATTTTCAGTAAATTATTCTGGTCATCTATAACATCAGACGTGCATTATAACATGCTAGGCCTATAACATCGTGTTTGTGTGTTTCTACACATTGTTTTTCTTCGCATAATCTATACATCGCGGCGGGAAATGTCCGGAGTATGTCATGTCAAAGTCCATACGGGGAAATGTCCGACACCCCAGCAAATGAGTCATCAGAAGGAGGGGAGGTTTTGCCCACTCCCACCCCATTGGACAATTATCTGCGTGCGCAGATGCAGTGCACACCTCAAGCTATGCAGGGTTTCCCAAACATTTACACGAAATACTTTCCAGAATTGACGAAACAGTGAAGTATTCAAGGAAAATCCTTCTGAACGTCCGGCCAACTGGGCTAAGATTGAACACTGAACGCGCGCGTGTGTGACTCTACAACTGCTAACTGGAAGAGCCAGACGCAGGCATCAGTGACGCGTTTACTACGATCAACAACTGAGTCACTGCTGGCAAATGTAAACACGAGTAAACAGCCGAGACGACACGAGCACTTGCCACGTGCCAAGTGTCTGCAACCAGCCAGCCGGTCACTGGCAATCATGCGGGTATACGAGATCAATGGAAGAGCATGTCCACGCCGTGGCTGGCTATAAACACGGCGTTCAACGGTGGTCCAGCGGTCAGCAAATCCACGTGACCAAGTACAGATGAACTTGGCTGCTATTCGTGGAAATGACCGCGTCATTGACACTGCGTCTGGGTACTGCTGCTGCTGCTGCTGCTGCTTGGTGCGACGTCCCGTGTGTCTGGAGAGAACGGTCTCCCGCGGGTGCAGGATCACCTGCAGCGGATCGGTTGTCAGGATGTCCAGTGGCGGATCAGTTGTGCCAAGGATCTGAAGTGGATGCCGATGAGTCGCCGGGAAGGCCTATAGCCCAGTGTATGTGACGACTGGCGGCATTTTTGAGACAGACATCGATGATGTTGCGCTCGCGAGTTTGTGACTGTGACAGTGACCAGATCGGCTGCTGCTGCTGCTGCTGCTGCTGCTGATGATGATGATGATGATGATGATAATGATGACGACGAACTGACGAGGATGTCCACTGCTAACAACCAGCCAGTCGTCAGACCACGTTCAAGACACGTTCAACATCGCCAGCCGTGGATCAGACAGCAGCGGCTAGAACTGCGGATCGTCGAATAACAGCATTCAAGGTGTCTAGTCTAGTCTAGACTCTAGCAATGTGACACTAACTACTAAGCCGGTTACTTCTGGTTATCGACGAAGTCCTGTCTCTGTTTGTCCCACTCAAAATATAGCACTAGATCTTGGCGACACGGCGGTAAAACTGCGTTTGCGCCCGCAGCTCGGGGCTTACAGCGCTTCCATGCCGATCTCACAGAAATTTCCTGCCAGGTAAGGAGCTACCCCTGTTGCTAGCTCACACCCCTTCACAAAAAGCAAAAATTCTGCATAATTCCCCGAAATTGTTATATATCAAATGCAACAATCTCGTGCCAACAAAATACTTGAAAAACGTGACAACCTGCAGTAGAAGCTGATACTTGAATATTCGCTGGACGGGTTTGAGTAAGTAAGCGCCAAGTGGCAAGTCATGCTGCAGCGACCTCTGTTGACTGCACAACAAACTCGACATGAAAGCATCTTGCAAGCACCTCGTCAGCACCGAAATTGATCTGCAACATCAACACCTCAAAACATGCAAGTCCTTCATACCCCAGGTTTCAAGAAAATATCATTATTATAGCAACAGAGCAATGAACATGTTCATTTTCTACAAACACATTTTCTACGAAGAGCTAAAAAGTGCTTTGATGCTGTTTGCTGGGAAGGGCATTGCACCTAAAAAGTCCTGCTTCAGCAAACTTAGTTATGGGAACGGGCCTAGCCCAGAGTAAATGCAGAAAAAAATGTGCCAGCTAAACAAAAATTCAAAAAATAAGCAAAAATTTATTACTAGATGTTAATAAGACTCCTTGCTTAGCTCTACCTCGGGACTTAAGTACTGAGGGCTTAAAAAATAGCAATAATACCAAGAACAAGAAATCTGAGGTAATGCTCATGAGACGCGCCACAGCATCAGTTTAATTTCGTACGCAGGTTGTCTTGGTCTATCTCCAGTATATTTCAGCGAAAATTCACTCTAAGTGTGCGTCGCAGCCAAAAATAGCAAAAAAATCACTTAAAACCCCTATTTTGGGGTTCAAGGTCGTTCAAGGTCATCGATGTTGGTAACCCCGGAAAGCTCGTCAGCAGTGGTTGTTACGATAAGCAGCAAGTCTGTGTCTATCTGCAACCATTGTCGTGCTAGATTAGTCGACAGTAGCAGAAATCGCACGTTTTCAAGGGGGTCCCAAATTTGATGCACTCGTACGAAGGACTCCTTGAACCTAGGGGGTCAAACCTTACACCGTTGAAATCTACGTTTAATGCCGAACATTTCATACGCAGATTGTCCTGGTCTATCTTGAACGGTTTCGGCGCAATTCAGTCTTAGAATGTGTATTGCAACCTAAAATCGCTAAAAATTCACTAAAAACCCCTATTTTGGGGGTTCAGGGTCGTTCAAGGTCATCGATGTTGGTACCACTGGAAAGCTCGTCAGCAGTGCTTGTTATGATGAGCAGCAAGTCTGTGTCTACCTGCAACCATTCTTGTGCTAGATTAGTCGACAGTAGCAGAAATCGCACGTTTTCAAGGGGGTACCCAAATTTGATGCACTCGTACGGAGGACTCCTTGAACATAGGGGGTCAGGCCTTCCACCTTGAAATCTACATTTAATGCCGAACATTTCATACGCAGGTTGTCCTGGTCTATCTTGACCGGTTTCGGCGCAATTCAGTCTTAAAATGTGTATTGCAGCCTAAAATCGCTAAAAAAATTCACTAAAACCCCCTATTTTGGGGGTTCAAGGTCGTGCCTGCGTCTGTCTGCAACCGTTTTTACGCTAGATGAGCCAATATTGGTAAAATAAGGATTTCTAAGGGAGGGAGGGGGGTTACCCCTCTTTGATGCCCTCGTTCGAGGGGAACCTCCTCACCCAGCGGCACCAAATTACCTCATTAGAAACTAGAGACTCTAGGCTATCATATGGTGAAGACCCGGAGTCTCTATCTCACCTGGGCTTGGTATAGGCCTACCACCGGGTCGTTACAGACAGACAGACAGACAGAATTCCCATAGCTAATACGCGCCTCAGCAGTACCTGCCGGTACAGCTGTGGCGCGTAAAAATCGTAGTGCCACTGAAATTAGAATAGAGTAAACACAGGTAAAATCAATATTCATTATAGTTGGTTAGTTACGGTCAAAGGCAAAGTCGGCCTTGTCTCTTAGACACGGTATACTAGTAATGTGTAGTTAGGGGCCTCAGCAGAAAGTTCTGAATGTGCTGAAGTCAATGTCTAAGACTGTAGTATAGAGAATAACGGTAGTCAACGACGGAGGATTGCTGCATCAGTTATTTACAGGCAGGACGCCGCTGTTCCTGACTACGAACCAACAGCGTGGAAGCAGTGAAGGAAATATGATGGGTCGGGTTCTATATGCATCACGAGCTGAAGCACAGAAGCCAACTAGGCCAGAACACAGCTACTTAGTGTTTGATACGCCGCTTAAATCTGCGTCGCTTCATAAATATTTCAACGTTCGTCGGTTGTCGTCGGCGCCACCTCGTGGCGAACATCGGCAAATGTTTTATGTCGTCTTACGTGACGCTTACATACATCACCGCCAGTCGACCACTCGCCACTTCTTACGCCATAGACGCACGGCGCTATGACAGAAATACTGGGGGCAGCTCCCCCCCGGGCGATTTGATGTCACCATATGTTCCCCCTACCTCCTGCAGCCCCTAATAAAATAAAAATATCCTGACAGTACAATAACCAGTTATCGTGTTAAAGTTTGATACTGACATAATCTAGAAACAAAATAAACTGTCGCTTTTGACACATTAACAGAGGCTTTACAGCCACAGTAATCCACAGGCCAACATCACCGATGCTTTTAGCTATGCTGCTGAATAATAATAAATAAATAATAATCGGTTAAAATAATGTCGATTTTCCACGTTATAAAACTGCCGCAAGTATCGGCCGCAAGTCGACGACTCGACGTCCAAATGAAATCTAAAGATCTTGTCCCGATCGAAATTAAATTTCTCCAATTGCTTAGGAGTAAATGACAGCCTTGCGCCGATGAAGCATATACATGTACGTTTAGGCAATGCGAGAGCGCTAGCTGAACAGAATGCAGTGTACGGCGGCGACGTTGAGTATAGGCTACTCACCGCGGGTAGTTGGTGCAGTAGCTGGAATAGACCGAGAAGCCGTGACTCTGCTGCGAAAAACAACCAGCAATAAGGACCGGGTCAGACTGGCAGGATTCCAGCCGCGACAAGAACTCGCTGTTTTTATACATCAAACACAACACAACGTGCCTTCAATATAGCTGCATTCACTGTACTTAAGCACTGATTCAATCAGCAAATGTGTGACTGCTATATACAGGTGAGCCAGAAATAGAGCACTGCACTTCACAAACACCTAACAAAATAAGCTATCAGCCACAGCAATCACATGACCATAAGTTTGACTATGGGTGGGGGGAGGGGGGTTAGGGAAAAGCTTCCTGAAAAATCTCTGTACACTTAGACTTGTAACAAGTCAAATAATGTCTCTTTGGGACTCATGTTCATGTACATTCACGAAGCGTGGCAGCATCCATCACATGTAATTGACTCCATCTACAGTTCTTAGAACTTTACCAGGCGGTCAGCCACTGGTTAGCCACTTCGTGTAAGGGGTCAAACCTCCTGGCAAACCTCTATGGCAAATTCTAGCCGTGCACTTGCGCCTTCATCGAGTTGTAAGAGTACCTCCGACGACAACACTAACGACTTATTTTACTTACTTATTTCAACATCAACAGTGAGCGACTGAGTAGTTTCTTAACGGCACATGTCACAGTGAATGACTTAACGTGCATATATACACCGTACATTAGATAATATTATAAATAATGCTAATAGTTCTAACCGGTTAAAGTTGTAAACGTCTTCAACGTTGCCGAACAGAGACTGAATGTCGTTTGCTGAAATGTTTGAAGAAATCGTTTCGTTGTTGACGAAGCAACACATGTAGCCCTGCACGCAGAAAACATAGTACCGGTAAATACAGGATGGGCCAAAAATGGAGCCACTTTGTTTTACGGCTTGTAACTTTAGAAGTACTGGTCAGATCGGCACCAAATTTGGCACAAATCAACGCCATTTCGGTCTTAACATAAGCTAGTAATTTATTTGAATCTACCTTGGAAAACAAAGTGGCGCCATCTAGCGAATGACAATAAACATAACAAGTGACTCATTTTTAATGGTTTTGTTCAGTATAAGAAAGATCAGTAAAGACGATCGCGCGCTGATTAATGTTTTAAGCCAGGAGAAGAACTGGAGCTCACGTTTGTTGATAATGTTTTCGGGGAAGAATTGGGCCTGGACAAGCGTGGACCAGCTGCTGAAGAAATCTGATTCCACTGGCGTGACAGAACGTCCGAAAGGCAGCAACCGTCCGCGATCAGTTCGCACGTCGGAACTTCGGGAAAAAAATCGAAGTTGTGAATGAGCTCATCTGCAGTCATGTACGTGTACAAAAATCCCTAAGAAATCGGAAAACTTTTTTATAGTATTGCAAAGCACGATCTCGAGCTGAACAAGAAATCTGAGCTAATGCTCATTAGACGCGCCACAGCATCAGTTTAATTTTATACGGTTGTCGTCTTGGTCCATCACAGTAATTTCGTCAAAAATTCGCTCAATAAATCTACCAAACGCACA
>Ga0209052_1000602_pt1 | contig 11544 bp, 13 predicted proteins | sample WorMetHEROISLAND_2_FD_187409 | JGI IMG/M metagenome (GOLD analysis project Ga0209052, IMG submission 187409) | Marine gutless worms symbiont microbial communities from Max Planck institute for Marine Microbiology, Germany - Olavius sp. 4 HERON... | ecosystem: Host-associated > Annelida >...
CTACTGGCTACTACTGACTACTACTACTACTACTGGCTACTACTGACTACTACTACTACTACTACTACTACTACTGGCTACTACTACTACTACTACTACTACTACTACTAAACGACAGTGTACACTGTACAGAGTGTTGTAGTGACCTTGCAGCCAGGTTCGTGTTCGTCACACAGCACTACGACAATCTCGCATCCTTCATTGTAGACCATCTGCCAGAAATCGGCAAACGTTGCCGGCAATGGCGACTGTGTTGCAATAAAGCTCGGACAGCTAGCAGACAAATTCTACAACACATCAATACAACTACTTCTCACGGAGTTGGCATTGTGATAATTTTACCAAAGCAAGTCCAGGTTCTGCCAGTGCCCCCCAATAATGTTTGAAAGTTAGGGCACTACTTTTTACAGACACGATGCACCCAACCAATAGTGTCAAAGCACTGAAGAATGTACTAGCAGAAATTTACAAACTCTACCAAAATAACTTATCTGAATTGCCATGATAGTATATAACACGTGCATAGAGACGGCAAAGTACTGACTGTTTTACAAGTTGACTCATGATCTAAATAAATTCTTTCAGATCAACGAATGACGAATAATCGCTAATAATACAAACATTAATGTGAGTAAAATAGACTCACCTTGAGATGACTAGCATTGATGTAATCATTAGACGCACCAGTTAACACAACTCGCGAGTTGTCAACTGCACAAACAAAACACATTAGTAAAAACATAATAACCGCACAAACCATTAAGTTAGCACCATAAGTGTAAGTATAAAAATTGAATCTGAAACTATTTCCTATAGATGAAACAACTAAAAGCAAAAACAATGTCATGTTAGTCCAAGTAATGTATGGAGTCCGTCATAAACGTTTCATAAATATTATGGATATCACGATCATATTTTGTGCAATTTAAAGTCAATAGGCCATATATCATCACAGCTATTACACAGTGACTGCTTGAAAATAACTAAAAATTCAACCAACACAGGTCGGTGGATTTAATCTGCAATTCGACGTGAAATTTGATTTTTATCAATTACTTCATATACACACACATGTCAATCATATCAATAACGCTGATTGAGTTACAGAAGAAAAGCAAACATACATGGCATGACATCTGGAAAACGATTTTTCATCGGGTTACACCGAGCGACGGCCATAGAAAACGACTTGGTTGCCTTCTCCTGGTCATCATTCAAATCCTAACAACACACAAAGTGTTAATACACGTGGTTCCTACTACCTCGCTGAAATCAATTTCCATGACTTTTCCATGACTTTTGCAGACCGAATTAATGCTTTTCCATGACTACTTTTATACGTGCAATGCCCCAAAAAACAAAAAAGTATGATACACAATGGTTGGTACCAAAGAGGTTCGGACCGTAATGGCACATGGATTGGATGGCATGCACTAATTACCTGGTTCCATTCAAAGTATAACTAGATTTCTGTATGTCTAATTATTAAAAACATATTTTCCGTCTGTCTTGTTTATTTTTGCAGCTCAAGAATTTTTTCCGAAAACAAATGGTTAAAATTCCACGACTTTTCCATGACTCTCTCCATTTTCCATGACTTTCCATGACTTGCTAAAACTCCATGACTTTCGATGACTTTCCATGACCGTAGGAACCATGAATACAACGCTGTCATGCCAGTAGGAGATGAAATAAAATAACACAAAATTGCAGAACAACAACACATATGTGCTCCAATATTGAGCAAAAAGGAAGGACATCTGACTACTAACAGTTCTGCTCCAGTGCTTCGTCAAATCACAAATATTCACTTTTGGGAAATCTCACATGATCAGGAGTAACTTCAGAAATGACTGCCGGTTAAAAGTATTCCTAAACTACATAACATTATAAAATCTTGCTTGTGGCACACTAAATGTACCCTGAAAAGACTACAATGAAAAGTGACTGTTGCAGTGTAAAGTGGCGAATAAGCACCTTGCGTAATTCTCGGCTTCCCTAACTCATTTTCCATCACAGTTACAACACGGTCGTCCACAAAAATGTAATCTACATAAACAAATAATGGCAGAAAATATCCAAACAATAACATACTGTACAAACAAGATCGTCAAGCCTTGCCCAAGGCTAAGTACTGTCTGCAGGTAGCCGCAGCATTATGCACACAGAAAGACACCCCAAAACCATGTGACCTTGTGAATTGTGATGAAAACAATACAGTCCGTCCGTCGCTAGTAATGACAGTAACAACAAAAAGTACTCAGCCACAAGGAAAATGAAAAGCTGACTGACCTTCCATTCCTTGTCCAGCGGGAAGTAACCACCAAGTGTTGGTTTGACGAGCGAATCAACGTGTTTCTGGAATTTTTCCACTTCGGCAACGAAGCGCATCAAAGTGTCGGGGTCGGCGTAGACGTCCCGGGATGAACGCAACTGGCGAAGACTGCGCCGTGTTTCCTCGTCCGATTCATCGCGCTGATCTTTCCTACTCGAATCCACCGCCACATCCTTGCCCTCTGCACTCTCTCCATCTTCCACCTTACCACCGGAGTCTTTCTGCTTCGGCTGAGCATCACCAGTTGTCGATGTTGTCTTGCCGGAGAGATCTAGGTCAGACAGGGAGTCAACGTTTTTCGAGACTTCCGCTGCAGCAACACGACTTGGCTGTAGGGGAGACGGCAAACAAACTGGAATATCGACTAGAGCTTGCATCTGTCCAGCTGCACTGCCCACTACATGGCTGCCCGCGTATGATGCACTGGCATCAGACAGCTGCTGGTGGCTGTATGCAGTTTGGGCTGCGGCAAAGCTGGAAGAGACAACAGGCGACAAGTTTACCACGGCCTGCTGCTGACTGGCAGCGGGATGATGATACAGCGGTTGCCGGTGTGGAACGAAAGACTGATAGTGCACCTGATGTGAATCAACTGACGGAGGCTGCTGCATCAGCTGACTTGAAGCTTGATATGCTTGGCTGGCAGCGGCATAGCTCGGCTGACGCGGGTAACCAGGTGCATGGGCCACTTCAGGCCGTACAGGATATTGCTGCTGCTGCTGCTGATTGGTCAGTGTCACTGCAGGCTGGATATGCATCTGATTAGCGACTTGTTGACCTGCACCGTGATATGCCGGCTGCTCAAACTGCTGCACAGCACCAGGATATGGAGCCTGAGAGGTGTTGGGAGCCAATGGATATCTTGGCTGTGGTCGAGTAGCTGGCATCTGGACATTAGCTGGAAACTGAGCATGTGGCGGGGTCTGACTGGAAGCATGGCCTACAGCAGAAGGATGCTGCTGACTAGGCACGGGAACACCGGGCGGCACTGTCTGGCCGACCGACGGGTATCTTGGCTGAGACATCACAGGATGCTGTGAAGCTGCCAGTGGCGCTCTCTGACTCGCACCGGGCATTGCCGGGTGTGCCAATGGTGGTGGCTGGTGAGGCTGAGTGGGAATGCTGTGTTGCGGAAGCATGCTTGTCACTGGCTGCTGATGCCCGGCATGTACACCACCATACGGCACATCCGGCCGTACAGCGTGGTAAGACGGTTGCACCGGGACATTAGACAACCCGGGTGGAACATAGGGACTGGTGGGAAGACCTCCGGTAAACCGAGGCTGAGTGGGATTCACCGGCTGAGTTAGTGGTGGTGGATACTGTTGCGTTACAGCTTCATATGACGGTGGCCGTGCTTGCATGGACTGATATGGAGCCTGTCCAGCGGTAGATGTTGGTGGCATAACAACTGGTGCATTATCTGACTGATACGAAGGTTGCCCGGGAGCACATGTTGGTGGCTGCACACTGGCTGGTGTGTGGTAATACTGAGGCTTCGAGACTTCAATGTTTGAGCCAACAACCACCGGAAACTGTACGTTATTAGAATTGTTAACTTGGTGAACGGGAACACCGGGCATAGCTGTACCTGCATCAGGCAGCTGTACGCTACCTGTGGCAATATGTCCAGCGGGATATGACTGATTTAAGTTAGTCGACACAACTAACGCTGCTCCAATGTTGTTCACACTGCCGTACGGCATACCGCTGAGTTGTGCATGAGCATTAGCAGTACTCAGCGGCATATGCACGGCAGTCGGTGCTGTGTTTGAAGGTAACCGACTCTGGAACGAAGATGTGTTACTGGGCAACGCACGCTGTGCATGGCCGTCAGATCCGCCGATCCCAGGTTGGCTGAAGTTAGGCCCAGAGTATGCAGGAATGTTGACAGCCGGTGGCTGATCCATCACTTGCATGTAACCCTGGGAGCTTGAAGGATGAGTGGCTGACGTACCAGTAACATAGCTGCCCATGTTTGCAGACATTGTTGGCATGAAACTACGAGCGACAGACGACTGACTGTTGCTTGGTGGAATGTTATAAGCCACATCCATTGGTCTGGAAGGCAGCGGGTGCTGCTGACTCTCGGCAGGTCCGCCTGGGTGGGCAACTGTCACTGGTAGCTGGTGAGCCGGACTAGCCGACCTTGGAGCTCCAGGTGGAGCAGTCGGTGACAACAACGCTTCCGGAACAGGATATCCTCCATCCGCATGCACAAACCCACTACCGGCAGAACCAGGACCGTTGGACACTGGTGGCTGTCGTTGTGGAGATGGGGGGAAGCTGACTGAAGCCTGAGGCAGATGGACGGGCGACGCTGCTACGCTGGCGGGTAAAGACCCGGCACTGCCCGGTGCATAGTCATTCGACACAGTCGGCGCAACTGCGGCCTTCGAACCAAATGAACCTGGCTTCATAAATGGCAGAAAATCTTTCAGCTTTGGAGCTTCGGAAGAAGGAAGATGAGGCGACATCCCCATCGCTAAACTGGCCGGCATGCCAGGCACTGCATCGTGTGGCATGTTAAATGCTGCACCAGGCAGCTGCTGCTGCTGCTGGCCTGGCTTGGGAGCAGTTGGTCTTTCTGGCGGTGCAGCTGGAAGCAAAGCAACAAACAAACCAAAAAAACTGATCAAATTACAATACATTACACAGTCAGTCAAGATAGCTCATTAATATTCATGAGCCTGAGCCTGCGCTGAGTGATTCGTCTGTTCCCTGCACATGGCCAGTGTTGTCCAATAACAGCTGCCATCACTAAGCAACGAATCAATGTAAACTGGTGGTTATAGTTAACTGAAAGACCGAGGCTTTCCATATGAAATGCCAAACACAGTTACTGCAAATCAAGTGGCACCAATTCATCTGGAATGTGGAGATCTCCGCGACCACTGGTCTCCGTTCCATCTCCGAGACCATCAGTGGCCACCGCAACGGCCTCTTCGGCCACGTAGCCAGGTTGGCAGACGACGTTCCAGCCCACAAGGCACTGAGCAGTCAAATCAACCTATCGCTAGGCCGACCACCAAACAACCAGTGCTCCCGTCATCCAGGTCGTCCTCGTAACAGATGGGTTGACCGGATCCGGAGAGATAAGAACCTTCCACCTGGCGACCTCTGGAGGCGTGCTATCAATCGTGGTCACCGCGGAGCGACGCTACAGCCCGTTCCGGCTATGCGTTAACAACAACAACAACAAAAGATCACGAAACCGGCCCTAAATTTAGGAACTTCACAAGTTTGAAAACAAACAGAAGTGAGTGATTCACAAAGTACGCAACATCTCATAACATACAACAAGTGAAATACGTCGATGATACCTTTTGGCGCGAGTCTTTCTCGTATTCTGCTGCGTTCCTCCTCCTCTGTCTTACACACACGGTGACTGCGCTCGAGCAGATGTTTGACTTTTGATTCCAGTTTGTCGTAGAACTGATGCCCGCGGTTGACTTTCTCCAGCAGATCTTCGTACACGGTAGACGACATTATCAGCTCGGCTATCCTTGCTTCTCGCCTCAAGTCACAACATCCACCACAAGCCAACGATTTTAATACAACATAATTCCAGCATTACAAAAGCCATAAACATCTTACGAGCAAAAAGTGGAACTTGTTAGCCCAAATAATGCAAATGGTCTGGTCTATTAATATTTAACAAGAAATCTGAGCTAATGCTCATGAGACGCGACAGCATCAGTTTAATTTTATATGGTGGTTGTCTTGGTCTATCTCCAGCAATTTCGTCAAAAATTTGCTCGTCAAATGCGCGTCGCAGCCTGCAATCGCGAAAAATTCACTAAAAACCCGTTTTCGATTTCAAGGTAGCCTAGTTCAAGGTCATCGATGTTAATACCCCCGGAAAAGTCGTCAGCAGTGCTTGTTATGGTAAGCATCAAATCTTGCCTATCTGCAATCGTTGATGCTAGATTAGTCGACAGTAGCAGAAGTTGTGCATTATGAAGGGGGTACAATCCTATCATCTGACCGCCAAACCTTACACCATTGAAATCAACGTTTAATGCTGAACATTTCATATGCAGGTTGTCCTGGTCTATCTTGAATGGTTTCGGCGCAATCCATTCTTAAAATGTGTACTGCAGCCTGAAATCGCTAAAAATTCACTAAAAACCCCTATTTTTGGAGTTCACGGTCGTTCAAGGTCATCGATGTTGGTACCACCGGAAAGCTCGTCAGCAGTGCTTGTTACGATACGCTGCCGAAACCTGTGTCTATCTGCAACCATTCTCGTGCTAGATTAGTCGACAGTAGCAGAAATCGCCCGTTTTCAAGGGGGTACCCAAATTTGATGCGCTCGTACAAGGGCAATCTCCTTACCCAGTGGCACCAAATTACCTCATTAGAAACTAGAGACTTTATGCTATCATATGGTGAAGACCCGGAGTCTCTGTCTCACCTGGGCTTGGTATACCACCGGGTCGTGACAGACAGATGGACAGACAGAATCGCCATAGCTAATACGCGCTCTCAGAGCTGTCGCACGTAAAAAAAACACATTGCAAAATGGGACCACATATGACTCGTGTCATACCTCGGAGAGTGACTATCTTTGGATAGCTGAATAAATTATGAGCATAAAATACACAAAACGCCACAACTCTACAGAATGTGATTCCGCACGTACGAGTTCGCAAAACTTAAGCTAAACACTGGCCATGCGACGTGTAAAGAGGTTTAATCTTTCATCACGTTTTACACGAACTTACTTATTTGTGATCTCCGTGTTGTCTTTTCTGATCCGAGCATACTTGGCATTCGTGTCAGTCAACGCCCGCAGAATGTTGTCCTGAGCACTGAGATTCTGTTCTATCAAAGAAATAGTCTTAGAATGCTTGCCAAGCTGCTCCTCAAAGAACTCCTGCACATCACATCAAACTTCAACATTCACTTCATTGAAATCTACTCGGCACACCGCTATTTCAGTTACGAACCACCAGTCCAGCAAGATAAGCATAACAAGGACGTGTGAAAAATGGCAACTTACACGTAAATGGCAGAGAGATAATTTAATGTAGAAGAAGTCATAATATTTGTATTATCGACTTCACTTGCTGACGCTGCATCTGAGCAGTGAGCACGTATATTTCACAATAACGAACACCTAAAAATATGACCCCATGAGAATCTTAGTACTGATTGAAATCTTAAGATACAATTAAAAATTATAAACACTACATATTATAATGACTACTAAGCACTTTAAATATAATTATATTTACTTGTGCTTCTATATTATTTCTTATTTATGCAATCATTCACTTTTAGAATGCGTGGATCAGAAAATATACCAAAAAAACATCAGAAAAACAGATCGGACACACAATCAACGTGAGTCTGTAATGTATATCCACACTAAGCAGAAACTGGCAAAAAAAGTAACATCTCACTGAAATTAAACACACAACAATTTAAAAAAACTGCATACTTGCTGATTTTTGTCCGCCTGAGTTACAAGTGTTGCTGTTAGATCGTCCTTCAACAGTTCATCACGGAACTGCTGCTCAAACATCTGTCGCTGGTTCTGCATCTCCGTTACTTTGTCACGTAATCGCTTCATCTCCTGCATCGTCGCCTCATCTTCAGCCGCTGCATACAACAGCCTTCATTCATTCATTCATTAATTTATTCATTCATTCATTCACTCATCCATTCATTCATTGATTCACTCACTCACTCACTCACTCATTCATTTATTCATTCATTCATTCATTCACCCATGCACTCAATCACTTACTCACTCACTCATATTCACATCTTCATATGAGAGAGAGAGAGACAGTTTATTCTCCGTAACCACAAATACACTATAAAAAAAACAATTACTTGATAACATAGGACGTGGCCAGAACGGTACATTCCCATCAATGCTGGCCACCCATTGTTGCACACAAAATAACGACACCATTACATAATCAAATTAAAAAAAATTTAAAAAGTAAGTTCAGTACATTCATAGCAAACAGTAAAAATGCATTGCATTCACAATAACATGACAACACACAAAACAATAAACTATGAATTATATGGCGCTGCGTAGAGTATAACAAACGCCGTAAGTTTTCCTTGAAATCTGTTGTGAAGTACATTGATTCCAAGTTAACAGTTGGCAAATCACAACTACTGACAGTGATAAAATTGGGACAAAATAAAGTTTGCGACAACAGCAAAGAGGCATTCCATTCATACATGTGTTGAGTTCATAGCACGTAATTAATCATTAGCAATTCGTAAACTCAGTGGTGCAAAATGCATCGACACATCAGCAGTATAAGTTAACTTTATGAAACAATGAATGTACATTGTAAAGAATCTTTCAGCCTAATACATCAAGTTGCAAAACTTAGTGAAAGCCTCTCATATGCACTGAGTGTTTCTTTACTGTGCTATGTGACAGGGACAGTAACAGCAAAGAGTGCTCCAATGCACAATGCAAGTAAAACACCTCAGTATAAACCAAGAAATATGAGCTAATGCTCATGAGACGCGCGACAGCATCAGTTTAATTTCGTACGCAGGTTGTCTTGGTCTATATCCAGTACATTTCAGCGAAAATTCACTCTAAGTGTGCGTCGCAGCCTGAAATAGTGAAAAATTCACTTAAAACCCATATTTTTTGGGTTCAAGGTCATCGATGCTGGTACCACCGGAAAGCTCGTCAGCAGTGCTTGTTACGATAAGCAGCAAGTCTGTGTCTATCTGCAACCATTCTCACGCCAGACGAGCCAATAGTGGTAAAATTACGATTTCTTAGGGGGTACCCATCTTTGATGCCCTCGTCTGAGGGGAATCTCCTCACCCAGCGGCCCCAAATTACCTCATTAGAAACTAGAGACCCTAGGCTACCATACGGTGAAAACCCGGAGTCTCTTATCTCACTTGGGCTTGATTCAGTACCGGGTCGTGACACCCCAGACAGACAGACAGACAGAATCGCCATAGCTAATATGCGCTAAGCAGTACCTGTCGGTCCAGCTGTCACGCATAATCAACCACCAAGGTCAACTCAGCCTTTCATCCTTCCAGGATAGGTAAATCTAGTACAGGTTTGCTTGGCTGGGGTTAAGGTGGGACTGCGGGATGTTCACCTGTGTCCGGTGGAAGGTAACACTGATTTGTCTCATATGGCAGGTGAAGCAAAATGGCTCTGAGATGGGTTCCCATCAGGAGCCATAGGCATCTTTTAACCCCTTTAAGCAAATAGCTTGACAGCACATCTTACATCTTGGAATATCAGCGGCAGATGGAAGAGTTTTCTGCAGTTCAGTCAACGGCTGGCTGAGGACTCGTAGGTTGGCAACGTGGACCTCCATCGCTCGATGCAGTTCTTCATTTGACTGAGCCGCTTTGACCAAACCTTCGTGGTACTTAGCACAGTCGCTGTGCAGCTCACCAACAACCACATTTGCATGTCGGCCTCCAGACATCTTCTACACAGCACACACACAACTGCAACTATAGTAGTAGTAGTAGTAGTAGTGACGCGAAGCGATCAGCCGAAGCCTCCCGCCGTTGCGATTGCTCGCCAGAACGGTCTGTCCTCCGCTAGCTGCAGGGCCTCAGTTGCTGTAACACCCGTGTCACGACAGATCTGGTGGATCCAGGTGGTGGGTGGTCGACCACTGGCACGTCTCCACTCCTGTGAGGGCCGGTCACCATCCCTCGTCTTGGTACAGATTCGAAGGATCTGGTTTGCCGGTACATCACTTCGTATACTGCAACTATCATACGCCGATTCAATGACAACACCGAGTGCTGTACCATAATAAACATTTCTAACTAACTGATTTCTCGGATTTGTCAATTTTTTTTGTTCTTCAAGATTCAAGCATGATGTAACTGACAGAAAATTTTAACCAGCATGTACTACAAAAAAAATAGAAGTGCCAGCAAATAGACGTGATCCAGTCGTGAGAATCTTAGTACTGACTGCAATCTCTACATACAATTGAAAATCATAAAAACTACATATTAAAATACATACTGAGCACTTTATATATTTTTATTTGAGCAATGGTACAAAAAATTGGACAGCATGAATCCCAAACGTCAGCAGCTTACAAACCGATTATAAAACTGGTGCATTGCCAGAAATATCATCATCATCAATACTAACATTTTTGGCTTTTATTTAACTGGCAAATCGTTGCCCAACTACCACGTTGGGTTTGTCTGGTACCCCAAAAATAAACAATTGAAACAAGACTTTTGCAAGCCATCGACCCTTTTTGTGCCAACCAACAGCTTTACAGCACTGGAGGCACTATTACTGAACTAATACACCTAAGGAAATACACTGCATTACAGAGTTATTTCTGGTGTGCCAACTATAATAAAATTAAATCACTGTCCATAGCAGCATTTTACAGGAGTCAATAAAATGTGGAATGATATACATGTGTAAGCTGGATGCGATGTGAGTGATATGATAATATACTTCACCTGGAATTCCTTTTCTTGTTTGTCTTCTTCATCGAGTAAACTTTGTATTTCACGTATACTCACTTCAACATCTGTTGCAATTCCCGACAGAGCTGCAACATCAGTTACACAACTCATTCAATAAACAACAACAAATGCACTAGTATGTAAACAGATAAGTTAGGATTGGCATAACCACGAAATATACAGTGCAAAGACAGAACATGACCTAGGCTGCTGATACCTGAAGAAATAAACTTTCTCTGAAAATGTACATCATGCTGAAACGTGTGCAAGGAAAACTAGTTGGCCTGGAACCATCCTTCTACTGAATAGTGATCAAACAACTGCATCAAAGCATCAAATTTAATGACTACTGAACCTCATACAAGTCACTGTCTATGTGACAATTAGTCATTCAAACGATCAAATTATCTAAATTAATAATAAGGCCGTCAAGCCAAATAGCAATAGCAGTGACAGCTGAGAGATTCATCTGTTCCCTGCACATGATCGACATTGTCTAATAACATCACTACCAAGCAACAAATGAATGTAAAGGGATGTCAGACGATCGATAAAATTGGCCAATTTTGTCTGCCAATAAAATCTGTCGTCTGTCATGCGAAAATCGGCCGATTTTGTCTGCCGATAAAATCGTCCTATTTTATTGTCCAACTAGAACACGTTCTATTCTCAATGATAAAATCGGCCAACTTTTTCGATATCGGTCACCATGGTGACTGTTTACAGTGGAGATGAATATTTCC
>Ga0209052_1000603_pt1 | contig 11535 bp, 11 predicted proteins | sample WorMetHEROISLAND_2_FD_187409 | JGI IMG/M metagenome (GOLD analysis project Ga0209052, IMG submission 187409) | Marine gutless worms symbiont microbial communities from Max Planck institute for Marine Microbiology, Germany - Olavius sp. 4 HERON... | ecosystem: Host-associated > Annelida >...
GCCCCCCCCCCTCGGTTCCGCCGCCTATGAATATGGCAAACATACATGTGACAGCAAATCAGTTACGGCTGCTAGTCATTAAGTAAACAGCTTGTGTCCTATATACACAGCACAATTAAAACATATCGATCATTTTATCACTTCTCCCACCGGTATTTTAGGAGAGCTCTTGGAGAAAGTATGCAGACTGCCAGAGTTGTATTCTACTCTTATAGGGCAGGTGCTCTTCCAGATAACTAAACAAAATTATCAAAGTACTGGAATAAAAAAAGGAATGCACTACACTGTTTAAAAAGAATCTGCACACACGTAAATACCAACGCACACGTAAGTCTGCAAGACAACATGTTACAGGAAAATAATTGACTAGCTGGCCACTTTGTTCAGCTTGCAACAAGACATACATTACATGTATCTCGTTCAACGCACGTGCTACAGCTTTGATGACAGTTTTGATGTTGCTGGCCTACATGCATGGCAGCCTGTGACAGGTCGACAGCGATGGAAAGTTTGCAAAGCAGATGCTTTGTATCATTGCACTGCAGGACAATGCGACTTCTCTGTGGCATACGCCTACAAGTATTCTTCTTGCTAACTACTCTGATACTTTGACACATTGCTAGGCTAAACCGGCATTAATAAGCAATTATTACTGCAATCGGTATGCAACTTATGGAATCGAGGAGATATGCAGTACAAACTAAAATAAAAATTAATATTAGTTAGCAGCAGTTTATTGCCAAAGAGTCCAGTTTGATAAAAAAAAGATGATTCAATAGAAAAAATACTGTTAGAACAGGCACAGAGCAATCCAAGAAGTAAGACAGATAGTTTTTGTCACGAGTGCATCAAATACTGACTGCTATTCACACCGCTACAAGAAATTTGCAATAAAGTCGCGATTAAAGACAAGTAAGCAACAAATCGATCCATAGTACCTTGTGAAATTAACTATTCAAGAAATTGAAACTAGTATCTCACAAGGTACTGCAGATAGCACCAGGTGACCACCTAATGATCACCTTACTGTCAAGTGCTGTAAATAATTTGATCAAGTTACGAAATTCGGTGGATTACTTTTTATCAACCAGTGGCAAGCAGAATGACACAATATTCATCATCGGTACATTAAAAGCAAATGCAAAATACAACAAAGTATCAAACAGTAAAACTACAACATGCAGAATCTAAATATAGAATAGATAGAGTTACACAGAGCTACTTAAACTAATAGTTACGACAAACAGTGTTTGTCAGTTACAACAAATACATGACAATATACACGATACTTTGATTCAGCAATATCAAACACAAACTAACCACGTAACCTATTCTACAAACGTGCACAATTCAATTACAGTCTATGCGACTCCCTCATTCGTGGGCTTTACCAAGTACATATTTAAATATGGACTCGACTTGACCATGGAGCAATTTTGTCAAATGTCCTTCTGGATGCCACAAATGGCTTATCAATTATCATATAGATGTTAGCAGGAACTGAATCCGGCCATTTTGGGGTGAGTCAATCGCTTAAACCATGGCTGTTATTTTTTTTACAAATGCAGTGCTAATATGCACCCGCACCCACCACAAATTTTATTGATATAACTGTTATAATTAAATGGGAAAAGTGTAACTACTGGTATACATAGGTTATGCTATTTGAAAAGAATAGCAAACGTCTTGTTATTTGAACATAATGACACATGGCACGAAGTTTAGCTAACTACGCACAGACTAAAGCCATCTGTTGTGGACAACGAACAAAACGTTCACATACATACCAAATATAAACAAGCATTACATTTTGTAGAAAATGCCTGACAGTATCGAGCTACGTATAACCACATACAAATGCACAACATAGCAGTGTAATGGCCGTCATTAAGGAGCAAAACTGCAACGACTGACGCAACGTTATTCTGCTGTGAATGTATGTGTGAACAACAAGCGCTCAAGTTACTGCTGTCGGAAAAATGTCGCTTTTTCCTTGAATGCGGCTTTCCGCACTTTCTTCTCTTCCTCCTCTCGCTTTTTCTCCTCCTGCTCTTCTCGTATCTCACGTTCAAACTTCGAGTTTTCAGTCACCAAATCGATCTAATCAATCACAATAAAATTTTGCATAGCTCCTCCTACAGCAGTCAGTGGATGGCAGCGCATAGCATCCAAATATAATAATAATAACACCAACAATTTCTAACGCGCCGTAACATGGCAAAACAATTACAAGGGTGCGACAAAACATTAAGCAGTATAAAGAATCCATAATAAAACCTGAAATGCCTTAAAAAATATAAATCCTAAAGTTATTATATACAGATACAATACCTAGCAGCACTTGGAAAGCAACGTTTGCCAGAGGTAACAATATTATGATTTATATTACTGAACTGCAGGTTCAATACTCACCCGATCCACTGCAGGCCACTAAGGATACTGTGCATGCTCAGACTAATTCAGCCTCGTACCCTAGTGGGATGGGAAACGAGTCGTATGCCTTGTATGGGCTACGGACTGGTGATCACGATGCAGTGGTGTGTCTGCAAGCTGCACTGCAGGTAAACGGTCCATTAGCATGTCCGATGATGGCTGCATGATGGTTGCACTGTGGTGCAATGAGCACATGCCAATCACTTGCCACTTCGAGCTTAGACAGCACTGCTAGTTACAACTGTGACTGCAACTAGAGCAACTTATAGACCTTCCACTTTCCATTTACTACAGCATATACTTAACAACACTGACAGTTAACAGGTACAGTGTACAGACAGAACAGACAAGTCACACTAGTATGGGATCATTGCTGAAGTACCTTTGCTTGAAAGAAATTCTTAGCACCTTTGACCCCTTCAGCACCGACATCCACCTCAGCAATATGTCGATAGACCTCCATGAGACCGTCATTCTTCAACTCACCGGCTGCTGCTTTGCGAAATATCAGCAGAAACTGAAACACAAAATCTACGGTAAAATTCATCTTGTAAACTTCAGCTGAGTGAGAACCTGAAATAAAGTCACGTTTAAACAAACTAAACATGGACAAGGAGGCAAACTGTCTTCTGTACAAACTGCAGAATTTTCGTTACCCATGTAGCATTTTACGTCAATTTTTGGACCACACCAGCTTTACGACAGTATGTTTGTGCAACTCTTATTTTGCAATCTCAGCTAAGTCACTCGTGTGTTAGGCATTCATGAGCAGATTTTATGAAGACTAGTTTTCAAACATTACTGCATATGCCTGTAACTATACCAGATGGTGCATAAAAAGTGGAATATACTTGGAGCAGTGCAGTGAGATGGTCATGCTGAACATTTAAACATTGTGTTCAATGGGAACAGTGTTCACTCTAATGATCGAGGCTAATCATTTCCGCAAACTGTCTAACTGCTCAAACTGTGTAAAGCACATATGTGATACTTTTTTATGTGCCACCTAGAATATATAACTCATCAAATCCTGAATTTTTCATTCCAAGACTCAACCACGTTCAGCATAAAATGTCTGTTAGCAGTGTCTTATGGTCCATCCCAAGTTAGTTTTTAGGCAGATCACAGACATAGGACTATCGCATTTAGTTTAACTCCCATCCCATGAAAATAGATGTTGTCATAAGTAAAGAATTAGCTCAAACCTCACGGAAACTAATTTTGCCATCAAAGTCTTCGTCAACTTCCTTGATCATCTCCTTGAGGCAAAGGTGCGTCTGTGGTACACCGAGTTTCTCCATCATATGTTTTAGCTCTTCAAAGTCAATAAACTTGTCTTTGCCGGTGTCATACCTGCGAAAGTTAACAATTAAGACACGTAAATGACATGCATTATGCCATGCATTGCACGGCATTCTGATGAGACTGGTATTACCCTGTATTCAATGATAGTAAAAAAATACAAAATTAGAAAGCTTAACCAACAATTACACTCTACAAACAAATGCATCAAATCATTATTACATAAATTCTCATCAAAGCCTGTCCTGGTGTTTTCGCCGAACTTATTTCACAACTTGCCATCCTCTCTTTCAAAGAAGGCCGCTTTCCAACCTCTTTCAAACATGCTATAGTAAAACCCCTACTCAAAAAGCCATCCCTCGATAAATCCATCCCCTCCAATTACCGCCCCATCTCCAATCTCAACTTCATTTCCAAAATACTCGAGCGATTATTCCTCGCATGTATTCAGTCACATATACTCAGCTCTCCAAACTATAATTAATATCAGTCCGCATATCATCGTACTTTTCCACAGAAACAGCTCTTTTGTCCACCACCAGCATCATCTTTCAGTCTTCTGACACCGGCAAGTCCACTCTTCTGGTGTCTCTAGACCTCAGCGCAGCCTTTGACAGCATAGACCATTCCATCCTCCTCAGTCGCCTCAGTACCAGCTTTGGAGTCACTGATACTGTCTACTCATGGCTTCAGTCCTACTTCATTGGCTAGCATTCATCCACACCTGCTCTTTGTAACTCGGGGGTTCCCCAGGGATCAGTCCTGGGGCCCCTACTTTTCACCCTTTACACCTCACCAGTTTCCAGCATTGTCAACTCATATAGCGTCAAGAAACATCAGTATGCAGATGACACCCAGCTTTTCATATCTCTATCTCCCACTGGTTACTCAGCTGACATTTCCCACCTCACCAAGTGTCTTACCACCGTACATTCATGGTTCTTTCTTAACGGCATGACTCTAAATTCCAACAAATCTGACGCCATCATCTTCAGTACGCATCAGCGTTCTAGTTCCTACTCCAGTCTCGCTTCAGTCGACATCGCCGGGTCCGCAGTACCGCTGGCCGACCACATCAAGGTCCTCGGCATTACACTGGTTGCCGATCGAGTGGCGAATCAAGTTTAAGATCGCCTGCATTACTTACAAAACTATATCCACCAATGAACCTGCTTACTTACACTCCCTGCTGAAACACTACGTTCCGTCTCGTAGTTTGCGTTCGTCTGACTCTAATTTGCTGTCTGTACCTCGTGGCCATATATGTTTTGGTTCCTGCAGCTTCGCTACAGCCGCTCCCACCATTTGGAATACCCTCCCATTAGATAGTCGCAATTCCCCTTCCATATGTTGTTTTCATTGCCACCTCAAAACATTTTTCTATAGCCTAGTTTTAGGCCATCTTAGTCCCCACCATACCCCTTGGGCCTCAGATTCAGCGGGGTCTTCCCGTTGACATTCTGCACAATACAAATTTACTTACTTACTTACTTACTTACTTAAGATTCTAGCCATAGCAGAACTGTATATTACAACACATATGCCCTTTCAATATCTGAAATCCAGTGGCAGAACTTAATGACATTTATTCATTACTTTGCCATTACATGTATCTTAATAAACTTATTTTAAATTTTCATGGAATGTACTGGTTATAGCTTTAATTCAGGCAGAAATTACATTAGCCTAGCAAATAAAGCACTTACAATGTAAACATCTTCTGAAAGTGCTGTATTTCTTTCCGACTGAATTCTTTGAACTCTGTGTATGGGTTAAACACCATTGCTGAAGGCATCTGAGCTTCTGGCAGCTCTGTGCCATCTTCTGCACTAGTGATTACATCAGTGCGACGCTGCAACTTTGACGCCAGTTCATCAGAAGCCATTCCACAAATGTTGCTGCAACCAACAATGAATCATGCTCAACAAGTAAAGCTACTAACTTGGCGCAGCTGGCAAACATTGAAGAATCTATTTCTTACACAAAAACAGTCATTCATTCATTCACTGTAGCTAAAATGACAGCTGTTCATAGCTACATAGCCAACAGTAAGTATTGTAAAATAATGCTACCATCTCCTACGTTAATAGTTACCAACACTCGGAACTGTAAAAGGGTTCGGACAGTCATCATCATCGCATTAGGGTTAGGGTCAGCAAAGTCACGGTTAGGGCCAGTTTTAGTTACTGCAACTTAGTTATGAACTCCACAAGGAACTCAGTGACCTCAAGTGACCTCCTCAAGTGCAGTAAGGCAAATGTTTGGTGCCCATGCATGTACTAGAATTAAGGCACCAAAGGCGCCGAGTTTGCTACAGTGCGAGAGAGGTAAAGTGAAGACTACAGGAGGTCACAACGCTCGTCGACAGAGGTGATGCAGATAACGATGACTGTCGGAACCCGTTTGCAGTTCCAAGTATCGAAACTCGAACCGCGGGCTAATAGTTAATACTCAACGTCAACGAACTGCTATCAAATGTCAAACTATCCTGCCTGATCTGTCCTAACTAGATACTGCATAGCAGGCAGTGCCTTCAAAACTGAGAAACGTTGTACAGTTAGACTAGCAGTGTAGGAGACAGTGGACGAGGCTTGATGGAGCTCTAGTGTCATGCTGGTTGTGGATGGCCAGCGCTGTGTCCGTGACCTTGTTTGTCACGAGACCGTGAGGTCGAGTGAGAAAGAAGGTTACGTGACTGCATCGGCCGCGAATAACCAGCGTGCACGCTATGCAGCACAGCTCCATCAGACCAAGTTCACATTGTCAACTGTATCCACTAGTAGAACTGTAGAATGTTTCTCAGCGTTAAAGGCGATGCCTGCTGCAAAGTATCGAGTTTACACCACTGCCATGGGAATGTGCATCTTCTTGTACGGTAAGTCGCTATGTTTAGTTGTAATACTTTGCATTTTTGCACCGCACTGCGACTGCGAACTGTTGACATTTTGAGATATGAGGAAAGGATGGAGTTCAGCTGGCATGTTAGATATTTGTCTCAATACAGCTTATTGCCAACACTGAATTGCAAATTTGCAACACAGGTAATTAACGTCCTATGGTACCGGATAAATTTCATTTAAAAAAATGCAATGTGCGATACAATAACTTTGGCTTGTCTCTGTGGCTCATTGGCACCATGCACACTGAGCCTGAAATGGTTATCAATCCCCAGACCCGGCTGAATAAACTGTTTCACGATTATTGGCGTGCATGCGTTGAGATTTTCTCAGACAGACACGAGGGTTTGACGGTGTCCTCTATAATCTGTGACCGTTAAGTGGCTATGGTGGTTAAGTGCGCTAGATTAGCTAAGCTTTAAGCAAAGCTTCAGAGCGCACTATCATATAACGTAACTTTACTTTTATCATGTGGATGGCGACTGTTGGACGTATATGCATGAATTGCACAATGCACGTAACGAGCGATGTAGGTCGGATTTATAGTGGAAGGCATATATGGGCGTGCTTGTTTTGCACGGCTACACACTGCCCCCGGTCTGGTCAGTGTTGGTCGTAGATGTCTGCAGCTGTGTGCAGTGACGCATGACTGAACTGTTGCCTGTCTGCAGTGCATCGGTGTGCACTGTTGCGTGAGTGACAGTGCAATTTCGTGATTTTTTCTGCACTGTGGGCCATGCAACAGTTCAGTCAGGCGTCACTGCACAGCTGCGACCAACACTGGCCAGATCACAGGGGCAGCACTGGCAGCCAATCCGCGACCCCTTAAGGAAATTCCACAACGAAATTACCCGCGCAATGCATGCTGGGCAGGAGAGGTCAGTTTGAAGGGGTCGCCTCTCGCAATGCTGAGAGTGGCCAGCCCTGCATCTAGCTTATTTATATATAGGTCTGTGGGCCAGATGGAGAGCGGTGCCCTCCGAGAGGGGGCGTGGCAGTGGCGTAAATGTAAAGACCTACGAGCTTTCGCCGGTTTCTATCGCACATGCTCATATACATCGCACACCACGCCCTTAATTACCTGTGCAGTCAGAACTAACTTTAATCTTCAATAGCTTTACGCAATAATTCACCACCAAAGTATTCCTCCAGGAAGTCAACACGATCTTATCATGTTTACCGCTGACGTCATATTCTAATCGATGTAAATACCAAGTAAGTAAATCGGTAGCCTATAGTCCGTCACTCTGTGACTGTGGCGATGGCTTGATGACATTCATTTATAGCTCCATGGATGACATGGTTAAACAATCTCTGGTCTTTCCGAAATTACGCACACAACGCAATGACATCATTATTGGATAGGCCACCGCCAATCACAGCCGCGCGAAATTACTGAAATTAAATTTGATTTGCATCGTAAGTTGCACAACAAGTAAAAAACGTACTAAAATGTGGACTATTGATCTAAAAACAAATGTAAACCTTAAAAACTTGAGTTCAGCGGGAAAGAGGACAACTCGGTACATATTGGCTGCAGCTTGCGTAAATTCGTTGCCTGCAGATGGAAAGCCCGCTTTACTCGTGTTCAGCCGCTATCGATCACCCGTGGCTAATGGTGATCTTTTATTAGAAAAGTAGACCTGTTGAAAACCCAAGTGGCGATATTGTTGTGATGTGAGTGCAATATTTCTAGTCCGATACTTCCCAAAGGATCTGCACTGTATCTGGAAGATGAAAATGATCACATGACCAGAAATATCATGGACTGTTTAAAACGCTTTATGTGACAAATTGAATTAAGTACAGCAAGCTGTACGACAAATTGAAAGTCAACAACAGTCCATCAAAAATCAAAGGCGTAGAACATATCTACATGTCATGGCGTTGTACGAACGAGTCCACAACAAATCGAGGTTGTGCAGTTTGGGCTTAGCAACCTAATTCAGACATTTATATTTTACAATGCAGTATAGCAAGTTTCAAGCTCTTTAATCTGGGATCTCTAATAACCACCTCATTGCTAATTTTCTGTAGCATCTAAAACGCTAAAAATCGGTAAATATTTCGGAAAGTTACAACTAAGTGGTGTACGTTTTAACTCACAGTGGAGTAACAAACACATCTATTACAGTATTTTGTTTGCTAAACAGCCACTACGAGACCACAACAACAATTCTGATGTGATGATATACACTAACATACTGCCTATATACGGTGCCGTGGCTCCACAGATTCTGAGGCAATCATGAGCGGCGATACCAGTAAGTGCAGTGACAAAAGTACTGTAAGTTTTAAACGTTCGTTAAAGAAATCACTCTGTAAGCACTTATTGCATCACCTGTGGCAACCGCAATGACAACTTGGTACGCTCTCTGTAGGCTTCATACATTCATAGACATCAACAACGTATAAGACATAAAACTATGGCACTACGACTGACACCCTGGCCGATTACGATCACTCCCACATGTAGCCGAAGCAAGGACAGATAACTGGACATCAGGTTACAGGTTAGTCTGCCATACTAGACGTGCGATGTCATTGAAACCATCAAACAGACTTCGTGCTGTACAATCACAGCCCTAGCAACCCTAGCACTGTGTAATGCTGTCATTCACTGACACGACTTGATACACAAACAAACAAGTTGCCCCATACACAACCAGGTGCAAGTATCGGGTTAGCTTTAATGCCAGTTTCACTCACGTCCAATAGCAACAGTCTGCAGCTGTTAACTGTTTCAATGTTCACAGTTTCATACAAAGTTCAATTCAGAAACAGCACAGCTACTACACGTGGCTGTTGGTGCAACGATAAGAACATGGCTGTCAGCTCGCTGGGAGTCAGTCAGTTATCAGTGAGAGAATGTAATAAGTGAGTGGTCAGTGACAGGATCTCTCTCTCTCTCTGTCTCTCACTGTCTCTCTCTCTCTGGTCAGTAATGACGCTGCTTCACACTGAAACGACAGAAAACCACTCAACACTGTTATCAGTACTAGTGACTGTCACTTCTAACTACTAACTACCATGTAGTACCAGTCATAACTAGTGATAATTACTCCCGAAGAACTTAGCAGATGCTACCTCATGACAGCAGTAGTCAAGAAGTAACTATAACTACGAAGTAGGTAGCTGATGCCCCTCACAGCTTAACATGTGATATCCACGCTTGTGGTTAGAGATGAAAAGTTCGAACAGAATTTATTCAAAAAAAGACATGCCAACAATCACAGCTAACGATGTTCTGCAGACTACTGCATGGTAGTGCAGGGTTTCTACCACGCCACAGAATTCATGCTAATTTACATTAAAAAACTAGAAAAATATGTCGGCACAGTGCTGACATATTGTACGGCCGTCCACCTACCTACACACTGCATTGCGCAAACCTAGCTCTGACCTCTATGACCTTTTCAGCTGAAAATTGATTCACCATTTACTCCTGCCTGGGGAACGTACACGCCAATTTAGGTTTTTCTGTGTTTTGTTTTTGAGTCAGGAGCCTGTACAGGACAAATGGGTAAGATACATATTGCAGCCTATTATGAAAGAGCACAAAAACCTTAGACGTAACACATGCAGTTCTGTTCACCATTACTTGTAATTTTTTTGAATCAGAAAAAAGCAGTGAATAAGCTTAAAAGAAAAAAAATCACAGTTAATTCGCCAAATTCTGCAAACAAATGTCACTTTGCTGCAGAAAATTATGGGCGCTAGAAAATATGTAGTTTGAATAGCATGACAGAACTCAAAAGCTCTGCCAACAAATCACATCGTAATTCTGCCATCCCTCATAAATCATCAGAAATGAACTTGACAGCTTGTGACAGCACGACAATTGCGTCATCCAAACCTCATCTGCAGCAGATACTGAGCGCAGTGAATCTGATCATTGGTGCCAACTATTGTGATGATACGGTCCTCAGATCCTTCGTCTGGGTCAGCGATAGACACCGATGCACCAGACTGCTGGCGGATTTCCTTGATCCTTGATCCGGACTTCCCAATGATTAGTCCAGCCAGCTGCAGCGTACCATATCACATAATATCATGTGGTAAAACTTGCTAGGGTACTCCTCATCATAATGTACAAACACGCAACACAGAAGTCAAACTTTATGTGACATGTAGTTTTTGCTACCTGTAACTTTGCTGCTGTAAAATTCACGCAAAAACCTGCGGTACCTGTACCGAAAGGCAAACATGGTACTTTTGTAAGGTTACTTGCTAAAAACTGCCATTAAAAAGCACAAACAACGTTCTAAACAAAGTCTAAACTTAAAGACAGAAACAACCAGAAATTTGGGGCAGAGCCCAACGTGAGGCCGCCTGGCGCCATAGGTCAGTCGGATAGACAATTTATGGGGTTGAAATTCCGCTTCTAGCAACGCCACCTAACGAATGCAATCACATTAGCCCATGCTCCATGCGCATTGTTCATTCTCCCGTCGATAAACATTAGCCGCTTAAGCTTTTCTGTTAGTGGACTAAAGTTCATCAAATTTCTTTCGTCAAACATGGAATGGATTGTACTTGATAACGACATTTTCCCCTTGTCGATATCATGATCCACTCCAGAGATATTTGCGATCGAAATCTATAGTTGTCCAAAATAGCGTGCATCATTGATTTTTGGTGGCTAAACATTAGCTGTGTAAACTTTGTTGTTAGTGGACAGTATGTTAGTTCAATGATTTTTTCCCATCAAAAGTGGGTGGGATTGTAGTTGATAACGTTGTCTTCTGCTTGTCGATATCTTGATCCATTTGAGAGATATTCACGACTAAAATCTACAGTTGCCCGAAATCGCGCCACATTATGGACGTTTTTGCCCTCCCAAAATTTTAATGGTGCGGGCCCCATAAAATTTGTACGCAAATTATGATACCTGCCTCATGGC
>Ga0209052_1000604_pt1 | contig 11534 bp, 6 predicted proteins | sample WorMetHEROISLAND_2_FD_187409 | JGI IMG/M metagenome (GOLD analysis project Ga0209052, IMG submission 187409) | Marine gutless worms symbiont microbial communities from Max Planck institute for Marine Microbiology, Germany - Olavius sp. 4 HERON... | ecosystem: Host-associated > Annelida >...
GGCCAACAGCCACATGTTTGTACCAGTTGTCATAGAGTCAGCCGGGACCTGGAACCACCAAGCAGTGGAATTAGTACAGGAGTTGGGCCGACGAATGACAGCCGTCACTGAAGACACCCGGGAGGCAACTTACCTGTTCCATTGGCTGTCAGTGGGTAGTGGGGTAGTGCGATCTCCTTCCACAGCACTTTCACCATCGACTAAGTTCTGCTCTGGTCTACTGGCTTAGTCTTCAATATTTTACCATCGGGAATTGAGTACTGATGGTTTAAAAATAATGACAATATTTCGGGTAGAAATTTAACAAGTCAATAGCAAGATGTTTATGCAAATGAGAATTACATATTTTGTCTGCACGTTCTTTCTTACTTTCAGAGTTGAATCCACGTAGAGCATTTCAAAATTTGTCAGCTTGAGGTGCCGATAAACTCAGTAAATACACCGTACATTGGAGACACTGTAACAAATGGCTGAGGTAAAGTACTAGCAAAGCAAATATGACCAAACTGTGCACTGTCCATGCAAGTATAAATGCACACACTAGTAGCTACACTGGTAATAATAACAACAATATTCTAGCTTTCACAGCATCAGTACATCAAAAAGACTTCATAGGCGCCAGTATCCAATGTACATGTCTGCTGTTGGGCGACTGAAATTGCAGGACTGGACATTGGACAATGACGGACCAACGTACATGTATTGTATCAAAATACTTGTACAGTATTTCATAGCTCACATATTACTAATCACAACTGACCTCAATTTTCCAACAAACAGCGTCAAAATATCTATGGAAAGAATGATGCATTATATTCTATGGCAAGTAGATCCATATAATCCACGTAACTTTGGCAAGTTGTAATTATTACTGTATTGTTTTCATCAGTTTTTTATTTCTCTGCGTGCACGATAACTCACGAACCACTGCAATTAGCATAATGAAATTTTGCGTGAGCATGTACCATGACAACCGCAGAAACCTAATGAATATCAAGGTCAAGGTCACAGGACCGCATTTTCGGATTCTTTATCATTGCAAAAAAAGCTTGTGCGCACGATAACACCGCTACACTTAGCTTCATGAAATTGTGTGTGAACCCTGTTAAATTTCAAGGTCATCGGTCAAAGGTCAAGGTCACATGGGTTTTTGGTGTTTTTCTGGTTGCGTGATACTGTGGCTACCCGAGGACAGTACTTAGCCTTGAGTAAGGCTCGATGATCTAGTGTGTCACTCATTGCTGCTACCAAATTATGCACCAATTTTAAAATCCAAGTCTGGCCACAAAATGATGAGCTCTTAACAATGGGTGAACAAAATATCTGCAGAAAATTTGCTACGCAGTGAAAATCCCATCAGGTAACTAAAGGTTGAGATACACACAATTCATAGAGGTGAGTGAAGACAAAAACCAAGAGAACAAAACACTGCCATAGAGAATTACTGAATAATGGCGACAAACAATAACACTGCTACACCGTGGGCCATAGAAAAGGAGCCACTTTGTTATCTTCACCAAATAGTGATCGCTTTTAGAATCTTTCGTCTGTGCACTCTGTGGAAAATTTGCAATAATAATTATTAAGTATCCCACCCCACGTCAACTGCGTCGCCACACTACCTTGGAAAATACAAATCGCAGTGATTGATCAACACAACGCTACTCTCTGTCAGACCCATCTCTGTGGATGTCTGGCGTGTAGCGTGTCTGGTCATCATGGCATAGTAGGCCTACCTGTTCATATTCACAGTGACACAGTAATCAAGTTCTCTCCAATACGCCCATGCTTCAGTCTGCCGATCTCGTGCCCTCGGTCGGTGCTTCCTGTTTCCCGAATCTTTTTCAGTAGTGTCCAGTCCTTCCTTTTTCCAGTTTTCCCCCAAAATGTCATCAGTTCTTAATCAATGCCTTGTCTGCATTGCTTAATAGCATGTTACATTACCAGTATTTTGTCACTACATCCAAAATTATTCTTTACAATGACATATTCTCCTTTTATTTGTACACACCAAAGATGTATCTAAAACTAAACATAAATTAATTTAAATGAGAAAATTGTTTCAAAAGATAAATTTTTGGCATATGTACATATTGTTATCGTCGTGATCTTTGAAAATGTATAATTCACAAGGTAGTGTAGTGATGCAGTTAAGGTGTGGTCGGATATTCAGTAATCGCTTTATTGCAAATTTTCCACTAAATATGTAACTGAAATAATGTTTAAAATCAGTCAATGTTTAGCGAAGATAACGACAAAAGTCAAGTGGAACCTTTTTATGGCACACAGTGTATAATCACAAATCATTGCTATCAAGAACAAAAATTTCATACAAATCACATAATAACTACAACACTAAGATGCTTATACGAAAATAGCAATAACACACAAAAATAAAATAAAAGTTGATGCACATTAATTTAGCTGATAAAAATCCGAACCAGACACTGTAAAGCAATAACGTATAACTTACTACAATTAGATAATTATAATTTACACACTTATAAGTAACAATAACAGTAATATAGAGAAAGTCACAGAGTAAATGTGTGCATGCTCATCAGTCATCAGCAATAGCAGAAATAACAATAACAATTACGGGTTAATTTCATTACTAAATATTTATAAACATTTTATACCAAGGCGCATTCGAATTGTTGACACATAACTGGAACTACTAATGTCGAATTCAATGTTTTTTTTGCACTAGCAAACGTGAAACTGTTTTTTTTCAAAACCATTGAAACCTACAGAAGAGACAGTGTTGCTAATGTATGAAACTATAAGAAGGGGCAAGATCGTTATATACCAACCTTTGTGGTCTGATTAGTAACGATCTATCATCATAGTAACGGTTTTGATATATTCAATAGTCACACGAAACATTAATCTGAAAGTCAGTTCCAGTTTCGACAAATCGAATACACCATAATGGGGATGTCAGATGATCGATAAAGTTGGCCGATTTTGTCTGCCAATAAAATTGATGAACAAAAATCAGTCATCTTTCATGCAAAAATCGGCCAATTTTCTTGGCTGATAAAATTGTCCGATTTTATCGTCTAACATAGAACACGTTCTATTCTCGACAATAATATCGGCCAACTTTTTGAATATCGGTCGACAGATTTTGTTTATGTTACCACGGTGATTGTTTACAGTGGGAGATGAACATTTATTTTAGTTATTAATTTTGTTTGCTACTCCGTGATATTTATTTTCGTTCACTAGATGCAAAAAAATCATGCAAGTATCATATTGCGATCTGCATTCTGCTGTTGCGTATTTGTAAAGCTAGCTGATATTGTACGAAGTTGCAAAGGATAAAATCGGCCGTGTGTCATGGTTCAAGGATTTTATTGGTCAATTTTCTCGGGTGACTAAACCACACCCACAAAAGTTGGCCAACTTTATCGATCACCTGACATCCCCTTAACAGGCACTGTTTTCTATCAACAGACAACAATAACAACAACAATAGTTGTCATTCTAGCACACCGTTGACAAGTCCGTCATTCCAGCAGCTCCTGGATACCACGAACTTGATTCACAGACGATCCTCAGACAATCTCAACACAACATTCACACTTATGCCATTCTCACAGAAACTGATTAAATCAACACATCAACACAGCCTCATCCCTGTTGATTAAATCAACACATCAAACAAGCCCAACACATACAACAAGATAAAATCTTATGATCCCCTTTTACATGTGTTAAGATAACAAACAGTCAAGCCATAGCACGGGGGCTAAATTTACGAAGAATCATAGGATCAACTTAGGAAGAACTGGGTAAATACAAAAAGAGATAAACATAAATTACATTTATGAATTCTATTAATATACTTGTCTGCTGACTGGCTTCCCGAAATCCTATGATAAATATTTAAGGCTACATAAGACAAAAAATTCTCTGAATTCACTTAAGATCTATCGCAAGATCTTTTTCATTTGAACTTAGACTCGGCAAATCTTTGTCACCGACCTCAGTCCATGCTATTTAGTAACAGCGAGTCTCTAGTAAATGTAATATCATCCACGTCATAACCAATACATCCTGTCAGCCAATCAGCCTCATCCCTGCTGCTGATATACAGTAAGGAATGCAGTAACCAGAACCACCTCAGCACAGCTACGGTATTTTCTAATAAAACACCAGCAGCGTCGTGGGTTAACAAAGCAGATGGGGCACAAGTTGCAATTCTTCGAGAGACAGCTGCAAAATTCCAACAGAGGACATCAAGGGTGCTCAAAATTTCTATTTTGCCCCTAAATTCGCCCAAAATGGGAGATTTAGCCTCAAATTTTGTATTTTTGGACGAAAATTTCCAGCCAAGAAGAATATTTCATGACAGACTAAGATTTAGGGGATGGGGTCAATTGCCACGATGCCAGTTGTAAATAAGCGTGGTCAACGACGACTGACTGCTGCATGCATTATACCATATCATGATATTATGCATATCAGTCAATCAATCAATGAATCCAAAAATAACCAGTTACAGAAATGACATGTGGTTTACTGTTTTTACAAGACAAAAGGCCAACTTTTAAGCAATTTTTGAGCAATGTATAATTTGCACAATTAGCTCAATTTAACTGGTAGAAAAAATCACCACAACACTGAATAAGATGGAGAACTGTGCAGGCAAACACACATGACGACTGCGGCTACATTACACGTCTTCAACATTGGGCTGCATCTGTAGTGCGCGCGGTCTGTGACCTCTGTGTGACCTCTGACGTCGTGCGGCGACGTGCACATCTGAAGACGGTTCGACTCCAGCATCAACAGACGGTCCCGCTCCGGCTTCTGTCCGGTCAGCCGTGGCTTCGGCAGTGGAGCCATAGAGAGTGTGTTGTGGTCGATGATGGATCGCTGGGCGGTGCTCGAAGAACGACGGAGTACCAACTTCATCGCCGTCATCATCATCATCATCAGCGGCATAGTCATGATGACGATGGGATGGTCTGAGCACCGGAGCTAGTTACACAAACACCGAACAGCATCATCTGACGTAAAACGTTTGTTTAACATTTGAATAATTTCAAACAATCAGCTAATGACATCTGGCATTACCCTACCGTGAGCCGTGACATTATCTTGCCACTCAGTATTACGTAAGATAAACGCTCTGAGCCATAACAAACGTGCCACCAAATACTGAACGATTTTAAAAATTCTTTCACCACCAGATTCTGTGGTAAATTTGCAATAACGCCAGTATTAAATATCTCACCACTCTTGCAAATTACAAAAATTAATTACTCAGCTATCCTAACCGGCAGCATGACAGGTCTTGCTGGTCCCTCCGTCTGTCTGTCTGTCCCATATGGGCTCCTAAGTTGAAAACAAAAAAAGCATAGAAAAACCAAAACTACAGATGTCTGATTGCAGAATCATGAATCATAAGGGAAGCAGTTTCTTGGATGATGTATTACCACGTCTGGATCTGTAGTGTCGAGGCCGGCGTCTGCTGGCGGCATGCAGCAGCGGAGCATCTTCCTGGTCATCATCATCATCATCTGGACGACTGCTGGGGACATTGCTTGCTTCGGCAGAGTCTGAGCCGCTAGGACCACCAGCAGCAGCAGCACTGGCGGGTTCTTGGTCCGAGTCGTCTTCAATGACGCTCTTCTTACACAGCGGACACAAGTCACTGTCCTGTACTAGCCACGTGTCTATGCACTTGCAGTGGTAGACTGCAACAGACAGACAGACAGACAGACACGTGCACAGGCACACACACAGATAACTTTCTTTGATAAAGTGAAAACTGGCACACCAGTTACCCCTGTCCTTGGACATGTTTACACTCATTTTTTCAATGCCTTTTCGTTTTCGAATTGGTGAACTGAATTTACATGTTTGCAGTGGCAGACTGAAGTGACAGCACACAGTCACCGATGCTTCCCAGTACTTCCCATGAGACACGTGTCAGTTCAGAATACTACCTGTACATTTCATCACTGTATGGAGTGTATTATGCAAGTGTAACGAGGTATAATACACTCTAGACAGTGACGAAAAGTGCTCATTTTATGACTGTGGTCGACAGTGTTCTGCCCGGGATGTGCAGGTTATAAACAGATGCAAGACACGTTTCAACTGTCACACTTGATTGGAGTGAGATTGTGAGCGGTCATAACACTGCAGACACTGCGGTGAGAGAGAGAGGAGGATGATGTATGTCATGAAATAACTAACGTTATGTAAACATCGCCGGGATTGAATGAGAGTAGTGAACTTCGCCATATGTCTAGGTCAGGGGTCTCAAACTCATTTGGGGGTGCGGGACACACTGCAAGATAACAGTCCGTCGGCGGGCCGCACTGTTTTTAGAGACGACAAAATGCAGTAATTATTACAAATGACAAAACTATAATACACTTACAGTCTTACAGTTCTTAGACTGTTACAGTATAGTTCACGCAAGTGGGAAAAAATATTCGTATCGCTGGGTTACTATAGAAGAAAAATGCTGTAAACTGAATTAAAACGATTTATTGTTATCCCAAATTTTTTGAATTTCAGACAATGTGTCGCGGGCCGCAAATAACGCCTTCGCGGGCTGCATGCGGCCCGCGGGCCACGAGTTTGAGACCCCTGTATTAGACCTATCTACCCCTGGTCTAGGTTTTGTTGTACAGTGAATAACACTATAAATTTAAAAGCAGATTTTGGTGAAATGAATTTTTTCAGTAGAATGAAAATAAAAACACTCAAGCCACCTTTCACCTTCTTGCTAGTAATAATGGTTATCTATTTGAACCACCATGTTATTAACTATGCCATTATGATACTGTACGTTTAACGAAATGCTACAGCAAAATCAATGTACCAGACGGTGCAAGCTTGAGCTAAATTAGAGTTGACTGAAATGTAAGTAAAGTGAGAAAGTAAGTAAGATCATTTCTATGCGGCGCAGTTAAAAATAGTTCACACTGCACCGTGGCCCCACTATCAAAACAAAAATGTCTTTAGCGACCGCAGGAATTGACTGTACGGTAAGTCTGCTGCCTCTTTTAGGTGCGATGGAAGACTGTTCCATAGTACGGGACCCGCAGCTGCAAAGGCTCTGTCGCCAAAACTGCTCTATGTCTGGTCAACGACGCATGTTGCGTAATGAACATGTAATCGTGAACTGACGGGCTGTGTCTGTATATGACATTCTCATCTGTTACTGACAGCAGCAGCAATACAAACTGACCATGTGAACAGTGCAGAATACGCAGCTTGTCACCGACTTTATAGTCTTCAAGACAGATGGCACAAATGTCGAAGTTGTCTCCTTGAGAACACACATCAGCATGATAATATTGACACAAGCAACAGTGGCTTGGCGGCGTAATGGTTAGGACGTTGGACTTACGATCAAAAGGTCGTGAGTTTGACTCCCGGTTGGGTTGCTCTCAAGTGGTTACTACTAGGATGGGTGACTGTCTGTGGAGAGGTAAACCATCTCGGTATATAACCAACACCAAGGTCAACTCAGCCTTTCATCCCTCCGGGGTAGGTAAACTGAGTACCGCCCAGCTTGGCTGAGTTTAAGGTGAGGCGTGTTCACCTGATGGCAGGTAACACTGTGTGATCCCATATGGCAGGTGACACTCTGTAGATCTGCAATGGGTTTCCTATAAAGAGCTATATGTACTCTTTAACCTTTAGTGGACTAAAAGGATTAACTGATTAATAGCCATAGCAGCAATGATGACAAAGGTTACAGCAATGTTGACAGATAGTGAGTGGTACAACAAACTGTAAATCTGTGGAACACATGACCTTAGTAACTATCACTATTACTGTTGTCAATGGAGTCAAACCCACAGACAGGTCACGGATAACCAGAAAATATTCAAAACTTCAACAGTTCATAGTTAGTGGATGAGATTAATGTTCACTAAGCAGACTAAAAGTGGCGACAGGGCATGGCTGACAACAACTTACTCATCACAGGGTAAGGACAGGTAATGCAGTAATATTCCCGCAACTTCGGGAAATAAGACTCACTATTGACCTCGATGCCAGTGACTATTTGTATACTACTCATCACTCACATATAATACACAAAACATGTGCTATCTTTTTCTGTCCGTCTGGCTGCATATCTATCATGTAGTGACTTATTTCATATACACATAACTTTGTGTACAACAGGCTGATGACTGGTATCTGCCAGATTCGGAAAGACAATACTTTTGATTCATTCTGGTTCAGCACCACACGTGTGTAGCGCATATATAATATATGATAACGAAATGTGCAGAATGGTTTACCATGCTTGAACTTTCTGACTGGAATCTTCTTGAGGTTGGCACGTCGGCGGCGCCGCAGAAGCTGCTCCTCCCCGGCCTGGCAAGGACGCAGGATCACTATAGCTGATATCTGCCAACACATATCAGCATCGCCAGCATCATAGTCAAATCTTGCAATGATGACAATTTTGAATAACTTGACGATACTTCAATACCGAAGCATCAATGTGGATGTCGCACCGCTGCAACGACTCACTTAAATTTTATTATCTGACATTGCGGTGAACTTGATTCAGACCTCACAACCCAGCAAACCTGATCAGTTCATTCAGCCTTAATGAAGAGAATATACACATTGTTCTTGTGTCAACGTCCATTCTAAAGTTATCATGGTAACGACTTTACCAATACCTAGGTCTGACTTTGATGACCTTGATGGCAGAAATATGGTATCTACGCATTGTAAGTAAGTAAGTAAGTAAGTAAGTAAAACGTGGATTTATAGAGCGCATAACGCTGGAAATAACCTCTAATGACATGTACTCTACCACATACTCAAATATGGCTGTGATCTTGCTAGTAGACAGAAGATATGAGCTCCAGACGTTCTGAACATCTGAACATAAACTTCGAAATTGACATGCAACAGCCTTTGCAATGTATATGCATATCCATTAAGGAAGATACTAAAATCAAAAACGAAGATTGTGTCAGTTTAAATCTAGAAGCGTGATTGATATTATAATATGAAATAAATTTGCCTGGTGCTTTTTTGTTGGTGCACTGAATGGCATACTGTTAATACTCGCAGATGTCACTGTTCTTCACCCCATCTTTGCAGCAAACTTACCTCTCTTTATAAGGCGTCTTTCCAGATAATTGCAATTACAATTACAACAAAGTTTTCTATATCGTTTCCCTCAATACTGGATGGCAGCATATAATAATAAAAACTGAGCATAAGCAATATAAGAAGAATCGAAAATACATAAAAAATGCACTATGAACTAGAGAGATGTAGGTGCTAGTCTTTGACTACAAAACAACAGTCACTCTCATTGCCGAGCGTAAAGTGACAAGTAAAGGCAATGAAACACAGAGCAGAAATGACAGATACCAGTACGCCAATGAAAACGATGAACAAGACAATGCAGATGATGACGATGACAACCAACGCAATGTTGATCTCATCATTATCGTACTCCAGCAACACACGGTCTCTACAAACACACATATATAGACTTCTTTCTTATATTACAGGTCTCAGCTAACCAAAATGTCCTTCTACATGGGGTCAACTAAACCAGTTTTTGTGGCCTTGCCCCACAGTCTCAATGCACTTGTTTCTAGACACAGAATTATATACCTCTGATTCGTTAGTGAAATATGGTGCTATATTAATGTTTTGACTGCCTGATTGATTGATCCATTATTCTAATCAAAGAAACAAAGAAGAAAAGAACTTTGTTAAGAAAACAAAGTAACTGTACGTCTAATGTGGCAACTTGATTTTACTTTTGGTTTTTGTTATCGGATCAGCCAGATATCTTATCTGTTACTTCAGCTGATGTCACCCGATGGAGCTAACATGCCAATAGTAGTCTTACATTCAATCAAATTGCACGAAAGACACAGAACGCATCTGCAATCCTCTGCACGTTCTGCAATTTGTTCATTCTCTCTTCAGTACTTTGACACCATTGGTTGGGCCTAGAAAAAACTTCCGGTCTATAAAAGTACTGCCTCGAAAATTCGTAACAAATGTTTACTTATGGGGGCCAGCCTAACTTGGTGCATCTCCAAGACAATGAAGAAGCTGAACAAATTTACTGACTTATGTCATAAAGACGCTGCACTAATTGGTTTATATTTTATTTTATTCATTAATTTTCTGCACAGACATTTGCATGTATTCTTGCTGTTGTCCAGTGCTATAATGACAAAACATCATCATCGTCATCACCACCAAAAAGATCAGCAGAAGTAGCGACCAGTTGAGCTGGTAAAGTGCACTGCATACTCACTTGAGTCGAATGTAGTCATGCAAAAAGAACTGCCCGGCACGGCGACCAATGTAAACAGACGGAATGCTGACATTTTGCACCACTGTAATACACAAACAAGCAACAACGACGACTGTTACTTTACACACTGCCTCAGCATGCAGTAAATTATCTCTGATCAAATAAAAAGTGACAGAAAAGCACATCACAGAACATTAGATCATTTTTTTTCTTGCAGAAAAATGTACAGGCCTACCTCCAAACAGCGGTGTATCCAAGCTTTTGCCATGGAGGCAAACTCTATCCATCCCCTGGATGCAACCCAATGGTCAGGGGTCTGGAGCACTAGCCAGAAAGTTTTTTAAAGAACCTAACACACAACTTGTTGCATTCTGGTGATCAATCTGTGGCTCTTTAGTTACCATTTCTGTGAAAAGTGAGCAGTGAAGACATCATGTCAGATACGCCACTACCAGTACTTCTAAACATGTTAAATTATGGAATGCTGCTACGGCTTTCCATGTCAATGTTAGTGCTAAAATCAGAGAGATTTAAGCACAATGTCCCAGGTGGAGAACATACATGCTTTAAACGGTACAGTGTATGCAAAACTCAAAACAACAAAAAGTAACTTGCCATCGCTTCCTTTCATAACAATGAGATGGTCAGACGTCAGCGAGTATATAATAGCAGCATCATATCCTGCTAACTGAGTGTTTAGCACCTGCAATAATTCACTACTGGTATACTTCGGCTAAACATCTGCAACTAACTCCACAGACAAAGTCTGGCAAACACGACGACACACAAAACGCACCATGAAAAAAACGTAAAGTCCTTCCCGAGCCACAAGACCGATAGAGTGGCTGATCTCCGTTTCTTTAGCCATCAGCCAGACACCAGTTTACACTGCCAGATCATGGATACGGAGCTAGTACATAGCGCAGTGTGCCTGTTTACGTCCAAGCTTTCACTGGTACTCACTGTGCCTACCCACGGAGGCATGGCCAGGCTGAGTTGACCTGGGTGGTTGGTTACATACCAAGATGGTTTACCCGCCTGCAGACGGTCACCCATCCAAGTATTAACCGGGACCGGTGTTGATTAACTTTGTTGATGCAACCAACGACGTTACCAACTGAGCCAAACAGCCACCTGAAGCACCATATCACGTCTAAATCCAAAAATATACACGTGCTTGCCATTTATAAGACCTTGATGCATTAGATAGATGACAAAAGCACCTGGACTCTACGTACAAGTTCCAGCC
>Ga0209052_1000605_pt1 | contig 11521 bp, 10 predicted proteins | sample WorMetHEROISLAND_2_FD_187409 | JGI IMG/M metagenome (GOLD analysis project Ga0209052, IMG submission 187409) | Marine gutless worms symbiont microbial communities from Max Planck institute for Marine Microbiology, Germany - Olavius sp. 4 HERON... | ecosystem: Host-associated > Annelida >...
CCTTGGATGACCTTGAACGGCTGTACCGCCCTCGGGGGTAGGGATTTCAACCTAAAAGTCGCCATATCTCGGAAACGGTGCGAGATAGGGCCAAGGTTACAATTAATCACTAATAGGAAGTCATAGACGGGTTTCGATTGACAGCGAAAGCAATGACCTTGAATGACCTTGAGCACTAAAATAGAGGCTTTTTACGGATTTTACATTTGTTCGCAGTGGGCCTTCATACATGCACTGCTGTCGCGCGTTCCCTTTGCGTTAGCTGGGCTTTCTTGTATAATTACTGGGCATTGACGTGTGGAATGTTTTCTAGATATGCCATTAATAATTAGTGAGTTGTAACTGTGAAGAAAAGTCAGAGAAATCTGCAGAAAAACATAGGCCACATCAAATATTGACCGTGCCAAAAATTCTTTCACTGGCACACTAGGCAGGTAATTACGATAAAAGTAATATCCTACTATACCTGTTATTATGACATTTGGTGGCATAGTTTTTTTATGTTACCACCCAATATACGTTTATGTGTTACTATGTCAAAAATACTATGGTTGTTGTATGTTTAACTGTAACTGACGTGTTCTGCAGTAAAGAACAAAATACAACAGTGGCACTGTCATCATTTTATTATAATTGTATTAACATTAAATAAACTACGGAAACCCGCATGGAAACCAGCTTGTTGTTAACTTATAAACAATGTAAACAAACTCCTTCAGTAGCAGATGTTCCTTGACAATTTGTGTATATTATTCTCATTAATAAAACCTGCACCCTAACAGCCAACCGGACAAGTGCTAAAATCAAACATCTTGAAATGATGCCAACAGACGTACTGTAAATCTTAATTACGTGCAAGCTACGAACAGTGTTCTATATTAATAATATACTGGCTAATTGAAAACAAGTGAATAAGCAAGTAGTTTTACATCCAAATTAAAAACGAATATGGTTGTAATTACACGGTATGTGACTCAAATGCAGCACAAGGCTGAAATATACTGAAACGATGGTCCACTTTCCTCGTGTTGCTCTATTCACCCTTGGCTTTTCCGATGTACCGGAAAGGGTTACCAACCAGCATATAAATTTCTTGTTCGGCATCAGTTTGAATGATTTTGTGGTGGATGACTGGATGACACTGTTGGAAATTTGACATTTTATTAGTAAAAAACATTACATTTGGTCTTTGAACCAAACAGAGTTGGCAACCGGATGCACGGGTGGAATTCACCGGTGAATAAAACAACAGCGAGAGGTTCTCTTCTCTAGCACAACACGGAAGCTACGACGCAGCAGCTGCTATAGGCAACAGTTCAACACAATGTTCTAATGCAGTAGGTGCAAGGTCAGATTACATGTCGTCCTCGTCGTCATCATCATCGTCATCTGTGTCAAAGTGGTAGTTGATTCGCTTGGACGCAGCAGCACGACCGGACCTAGCACGTGGCTGTAGGTCTGACATGTCCGCCATATCATATTCATCATCAGCACGTTTGCCTTTCTTGCTGGCAGCCTGCGGCAATCAACAAGTGCGGAATGTCAACATGCAACATAGCAAAACTGTCCCAAGCCAAAGCTATGTCATCATAATACTTGTGCAACAAAATACAGCTGAATGAACATATAGATCAATAACAACAATAATACTAATAAAAGAATAATCATTAATATCTTAGCTCCACAATTTAACAATCTGCGTGGCTGATCCTGTTGCAGTTCTTTCTGACGTATGATTTCCAGATTGCTATTGCAGATTTATTAAATTTCATATTAATGTCAGATCCAGTCGTATCCATGCCGACAACAATTAAACAATTAAGTTTCTTCATTTATATTATTGGACTTGAAAATGAAACAGAAATATTAAATACTCTATATCAACATTTTTACAACAGACGGACTCTTTAGATGGCTTTATAATTCCAAAATATCACTAAAACATTTTTTAAAACAATTAAACATTGACAGTGATAAACTTTTTGATAAAAATAAAGTTAACAATGTCAGAATACACCACCAACAATTAAGACCAATGAAATTGCACATATTCTATAAATGATCCCAGTATTAAAAACTAATCTTTAAACCTCTAAGACAAAACTACTTGTTATGTACTGTTAATAGTTAACACAGAAGACAAAAACTTGACAATGTCCGCAGGAAATATAAGCCAGGTGCAACTGCACATATGGTACAAATGCTCCCAGTTTCTACAAAGTTGCCCATATTAAAGCAAATCTTTAAACCGCCAAGGCAAAAACTACTTTTCACGTACTGTTAATATTTAACATGGCATATCATACCGTAGCATGTGCAGGCTTCTTTTTGGCACTAGACTCTTCACCAGATGAATCACCATCGGAGCTCACGACCATCTTTTTCGATGCCTTTGTGACCTTTGGTTTTGTGGCTTTTGCCTTAAGTACACAAGTTATACATTCACAACAATAATAATAAAAGAATAATCAGTAACATTTCAACTCCACATGTTAATATCTATTCCTATGTATCCTTATTCATAAGTGACTAAATTTGCATTTGCTTTCTATTCTAGTCCTTTGTGATGTCAGACCTATTAAAATTTAATATTAATTTTCAGTCATATGCATAACTGAATTTCTGCACTAGTACTATAAGGCACAGACATAAAAACAGAAACAAACATAAATATAAAGAAAAAACTTTGCGTAAAAATTATACAGCATTGCATGGCTTCACTTCATGACACTCGACTATCACTACAGAAAATAGTCAAAATACGGGCCATCGGAATCTACGCCATTATACAGTAAACTAACATTCTTGTCTACCATTACGACATCAGTAAATATCAAACTGTCATCAATGCCACCCTCCCCATTGATATTCTACAAATGCTGCCAGAACAAAAACTAAACTAATGTGAAAGCACATCATACCACAGCATGAGCAGTCTTCTTTTTGCCACTAGACTCTTCATCGGACCAATCATTCTCAGAGCTCAGGGCCATATTCTTTGGTGCTTTTGTGGCCTTTGGCTTGGCGGCTTTTGGCTTTGAGTCAGCTTTTGCCATTGTCGGTTTCGTAGGCTTTCGTTTCACACCAAAATCGAAATCACTCGAACTGTCATCAACGTCGACAACTTTCTTGTGGGTTGCTGCTGCTGCTGCTGCTCCAGTAGTCTTCTTGGCTACCAGCACAAAGACAGCATCAGCATATGCTATATAGCAGAAGCATACTGATATACCGGGTGAGACAAAACAGTGACAACCTTTTGTTATTTGTGTTAATGTGTTTCCTCCCTTGCTAGATGCATTATATTCACAATTTTTGTTTACTGACTGATGTATCAGTTTCATAAATTTCATGAAAATCGAATAAAAATTGCGGCAGTAGGAGCGACGACAGACCCACTGACAGACAGACGCAAGTAATTTTATAATCTGTCCCATGCTATGCAATATCAATGGGACAGATAACAACTATGAAGACAAAAGACAAAAGTGAGAAATGGAGATATCCGGAAGAAAACTTGGTTGCGGAAATTAGAGCACATAAATAAAGAAAGAAGAGAGGTATCTGGACACGTCTTTAGAACAGATGACTCCAGAATAGCTCATCAGGCTATACAGTGGGAACTGAACTGACCGTCTACAAGAGAAAGCCGAGATGGCCAAAAAAAACTGGATGGACATCATCAGACGAGATCTGAAGGACATGGACACTACCTGGGATGAAGCCGTAGAACTGACAGCAGACAGAGCAGGATGGCGTCAATGTGTGGCCCAATGCATCCATTAGGATGCAGGATGAACTAAGGTCTAAGGGTAAGGACAAAACAAAGCAAAAATCAACGATTAAACGTATGCAGAAAATGAATATTATTACAATGTGCACACTTACCATGAAAGGTTTTATCACTTGTTGCACAATTTTTAATTACTACTACATATGTTTTCGAGATAAATATACAAGTTAGCGAGCAAAATGCTGGTTGATGAAAATTTCCAAGAAATGCAGCAAATTTTTACCAACAGTCAGCAGCGTCGTAGGTTAAAAAAAGCAGGCGGAAGGCCGGAAATTGGAATTTTCCGACTAATGGCTGCAAATTTCAGACAGGAGATTATGGATCCTCAAATTTCAATAATTCTGCCCATAAATTCACCCAAAATGCGAGATTTCTAGCCCCAAATTTTGTACCTTTGAAAGAAAATTTTTGGACAGGCTAAATGATGCATGATGCCACTGCCAACAGTGAATCTTGGTCAATTCAAAAACAGTGTCTCATGTTGTAAACGAAATCAGTGAGCACAAAGAAACAACCTTTAGCTGGAGATGAAACAAGTTTGACTGCATCTGAATCGCTGTCTGACAGATCAACATGCCACGCATCAGCAGAACTGGTAGATGTTGCAGACTTGCTCACAGCTGATTTGCACAATAAAATACCAACTTAGTTCTTCACCAATTTTTTAACTAACAAGCTGTCATAACTAGCAACTGGTGACATTGGAAAAACACCATGACCATACTGACATGACTTACAAAAAAGCAAATATGATGACGGTAACTTTTTCTAGCCAATGATCTACAGAATTCACCATTTTATCAGTAAGAAACAGTTGTTGGCTGCAATGCGTGTCAGCAGAAATAAATATATCGGTGGCTGAAGTCAACGGCTTGGTTCAGAGGTCGGCGGCTGCCCGGTGCTCATGCTATATTCATTAAATGAACCGGGTGAACTCTCACAGTGGCAGTGCCAAGATGACCGCACAATAAACACTGTCGTTCACTACTGCTGCTGCTGCTGCTGCTGCTGCTGCTGCTGCTGCTGCTGCTACTACTACTACTACTACTACTACTAATATTACTATGAGTGTTATGCCTTATCTACATAACAACAGAACCAATCTAATTCATTAACACATGATAAATGTCATGTAAACAGTACAAACATAAAAGACCTTAATTAAGCTCGACAATGCCCTAAGGGCTGTAAGTAATCCACAAATCTCCCACTATTACCTGCAGATGGCTTTTTGCCAGCAGCCTTTGCACCATTTAGCATCTTACTCGCTGCAGTACTGGCTTGTGTTTTTCTACAATACAAAACCACCATAAAACATACATCATTCCATCACCTCTACTCATATTATTAGGTGGAATCACACTAGCGCACGCAATTCCGCCTATATCTAGACATTTCTCCGTAGCATGGTCTGTCTCTCCATCATCTGTCACACTTATGCACCCTGTTTAAACCATTCGACGGATTTAGATGCCACTTCGCAGGTACACCTTGGGGATCCAATGACACCCTGCGTTAAATGGGGGTCACTGACCCACAGGGGAAGGGTCAGACACCACAGCCAACAGGCAAATGCTAATTGCTGCTGCCACCTAGCAAATAGAAAGGAAATGAGTCTGCCTATTGCCAACTTACTTTAGTGCTGGTTCATCTACCTACTCACTCACTAGCTCTGCTTATAGCAGTCCTGACATCAAATGCGTTTTACTTACAGTTACTTACAGTCAAAATACTGAGTAAGTCTCTGCAAATCTGAAAAAAACTGTCTAATTATTGAGTGTCTTTAACCCAGTCTTAAAGACAAACTAAAATGTCAACTTCTTAGACACAAACCGTGGAGCCTGGGCTGGTTTGGAGTAGTCATCGTCATCATCCGACGCAGCAGGGTTGAAGTCACTATCTCTTCCTCCATCATCGGACGAGCTTTCATGCTTGTTATGCACACCATCACCTCCACCACCAATGGCGTCCTCGTCATCGTCGTTGTCGTCGTCATCATCAAACTTGTACTGCACCTTCGATGCTACAATCAATCACAACAACAGATGTACTGTAAACCACCATCACTAGGTGTGTTCTATCCATTAATGTCAGGGTATTCACTGTCCAGTTGACCAGTTTCCAGCACTTTGACATTTCCCTGACACTTTCCACATGTACCCTTGTCATGCATACTAACAGCATAAAAAGATATACAGTAGTATAAAATTACAGTGATAATACAATGCCCCAAAAATGAACAGTCTAAGATATTATAATACAACTCTGCTACTAAACAGTGTTGCTCTGAAAGGGAAGTTAATGATAAACAGTTTTTTCTGCAATACTTTTTCCGACAATTCCCTCAGTTTTGGTCAATTCGCTAATTTTTAGCTGACAGCAGTCAAATACTCTAACATTTCCTGGTTTTCCATACAGGTGGTCATCCAGTAATAAAAGTTACTGATTCTGTCATATGTAAGTTTCAACAAGAAATCTGAGCTAATGCTCATGAGATGCGCCACAGCATCAGTTTAATTTCGTACGCAGGTTGTCTTGGTCTATCTGCAGTATATTTCAGCGAAAATTCACTGTAAGTGTGCGTCGCAGCCAAAAATAGCAAAAAAAAAATCACTTAAAACCCCTATTTTGGGGGTTCAAGGTCGTTCAAGGTCATCAATGTTGGTACCACTGGAAAGCTCGTCGGAAGTGCTTGTTATGATACGCAGCAAGTCTGTGTCTATCTGCGACCATTCTCGTGCTAGATTAGTCCACAGTAGCAGAAATCGCACGTTTTCAAGGGGGTACCCAAATTTGATGCGCTCGTACGGACGACTCCTTGAACCTAGGGGGTAAAGCCTTACACCGTTGAAATCTACGTTTAATGCCGAAAATTTCATATGCAGGTTGTCCTGGTCTATCTTGAATGGTTTCGGCGCAATTCAGCCTTAAAATGTGTATTGCAGCCTAAAATCGCTAAAAATTCACTAAAACCCCTATTTTGGGGGTTCAGGGTCATTCAAGGTCATCAATGTTGGTACCACTGGAAAGCTCGTCGGCAGTGCTTGCTATGATATGCAGCAAGTCTGCGTCTATCTGCAACCGTTTTCACGCTAGATGAGCCAATATTGGTAAAATAACGATTTCTAAGGGGGGTACGCCTCTTTGATGCCCTCGTTCGAAGGGAACCTCCTCACCCAGCGGCACCAAATTACCTCATTAGAAACTAGAGACTCTAGGCTATCATATGGTGAAGACCCGGAGTCTATCTCACCTGGGCTTGGTATACCACCGGGTCGTGACAGACAGACAGACAGACGGACAGACAGAATTCCCATGGCTAATACGCGCCTCAGCAGTACCTGCCGGTACAGCTGTGGCGCGTAAAAAATGAAAAATGTGCAACAGATGCAACATATTAAACTGAGTCAAACTTTACGAAATCTGAAACACATACTATGTTACACAATGCAGTCTTGTGCAGTATTACAGAGACAATAACATATCTGACCGGCTGCTCTTCTTGGTGCTTTTTCTCGTTCAACGACGTTCGTGAAACTAGTGTCCATGTCCAGGTCGGATTTGTCACTGTCGTTGGCATCTGAGCCTTCAGAATCTGACCACGGATTACGCTGCTTCTTTCCCTTCTTCTTTGCTGGACTTGAAGCCTTGCCAGGGCTGCTGTTGCTGCTGATTATGGTCGGTTTCTTTGGGCCATCGGGAGCAGTCAGCTTTCTTTTGCGACCCTTCTTTGCAGGCTTTGCATCATCTACCCAGCATAATACACAACACAGCATCAGATAGATTAGCCTAGTAAACACAGATGACCAAAAAGTACAAAATGATGCCTCTGGAGTCCTCTCTCTGGAGACATCCACACCGACACCTCTGCCGTAGCTGAGACAGGGCATCTACCTGCAGAGCAAGCTATGCTGACGCCCTGTAAAAATCAGCCATTAGACAGCCAGTAACTAACCTCCTTCAATAGCTCCAACTCTCTCGGACAGAGGTCGCGATTCTGTATCAGATATGTCATCGTCACCCAAGCCAGCTTCACGACGCTCCTGCAGCTCCTGTAACAATGAAACATAACGACAAATAGTAACTTCTGATATATAACCTTAACCTATTCCAACTAACAGTCACATTCACAACGGCAGTAAACGGGAATAAAGTTGCGATCTCAAGGTTTTTCAATGTCCTGCAGTTTTGCACGACATGATGGGTAGGCTAACTGTAAACTGTAACTGTAAACAGGGTGGGCCAAAAAAATGGACCTATTTAAGTGGCGATAACTCAGTGATGGTAGAACCATAGAAAGGCATGTTACGTCGAAAGTTTCAGAATGTTATAGAGAAAAAGTGCAGAACTTGCACACCAATGCATTTAAATATTATATAACTAACTTATGGACTTAATATAACTATTTATTATTATTATTAATCAAGGAATACTGTTGGACGCCAGCCAATCCGTACAATTATCTTGCCAAATTTGCATAAGTCTTCATCACCCCTAAAATTACACTGAATTTGAGTACATGATACGTATGATGCACAGATTTGTCAATTTTCATCCGTCATACAATGAAACAGCAACACTTTGTAGCACAAATAGTGCAGAGAAAAACTGGCTACAAATTAGCAGTAAATTTTAATGCCGTGTTTAAATATTCCTAGCAAATGCAGCAGCATCCTTTGTGAGATCATTGTTTGCCTGTGCTCCCATGTGCCAGAGTTCACTGAACTCGAAAACTGGCCTCCAAATAGTCTGGATCTAAATCTTGTAGATTACTCGGCGTGGGGGCGTTGCAGCAGATGGTATGGTCACAAAATTTCAGACAGTGACCAGCTGAAACATGCGCTAATCGACTGTTGGGCTCAGCTGATCCAGAACACGTTGAATCCAGCGATCGATCAGCTGCCATAAAGACTGATGATGGTTATCAAGGCAAAGGGTGCCCATGACGAATTTCATCTGAACTAAACGTGTGTGCTAATGATTGCTGTTAATTCACTGAATGATGAATGAAAATTGAGTTAAATCCATGCGTTACTGTCGATTCAGCATAATTTTAGGGGTGGTAAAGATTTTTGTATATCAAGCAAAGAATATTTAAATGCACTGACATGCAAGTTCCATGCTTTTTCTACACAAAATTCTTAAACTGTTAACATGCATACACCTTTCTACCACTAACTGTTGCTAAGTTATCAATGCTCAAAAATCCGTGTTAAATCAATGTATTACTGTCAAATTCAGCATAATTTTAGGGGTGGTGAAGATTATGCAAATTAGGCAAAGAATATTTAAATACACCGCTATGCAAGTTCTGCACTTTTTCTCTACAACATTCTGAAACTTTTGACATATCACACGCCTTTCTACCACTAACCATCGCTAAGTTATCAACGCTCAAACAGGTCCGGTTTTTGGGCCACCTTGTATAGCTCAATGCTGCATATTCCCTGTACTGTGCTTAACAAAAATTAAAAACTCATTACAACAATAAAATTTAAAAAAGGGACATGGCATAAATCAAATATGTGACAAATATAGCAATATAGGAGGGCCAAACAGTAACTTGTAACTTTAGGTGACTTGGTGGCGTAATTGTAGTGTCGGACTTACGATCGAGAGGTCGTGGGGTTCAACCAATTGGGTCACCATCAAGTGGTTACTACTTAGATGGGAGAGGTAAACCATCTCGGTATATAACCAACACCAACGTCACCTGGGATAGGTAAATGGAGTACCGGCCTGCCTGGCTGGGGTTAAGGTGGGGCGCATTCACCCGTATCACCTTCAACCGTTTGTTATAAAATGCACGCATAAATTTAATGATGGAACCACTAGATCATTAACTCAAGCTACAGCTGTTTGACATTTTGACCAACTACGTGCCCACTGCCAGTGACAGGTGCCTCTGTGGCCTGTAGCTAGATACAGAGGCGCCACAGTGAGAACAGTTGTTGCAACTCAGTATGAAAGGGAAGAAGATAAAGCTACGGTGAGTGGTGACGGCACAGCCACATAAATAAATACCCACATCATACCCTTACACTGCAGGGGGAGCAATTGCCCTTCCAACCAAATTTTAGGCATTCAGAAAATTCCCTTCTTGTCGGAAAATTTTCTTCAAAAAATACACAAATTTGAGGCTGAAAATCCTCCATTTTGGGCATATAAAGGCAAAATTGAAATTATGAGCACCCATAATCTCCTCTGTCGGAAATATGCAGCTGTCTGTCAAAAAATTGCAACGTTCTGCCCCCCTACTTCTTCTAACCCACAACGCCGCTGCCTCAAACTACAGTAAAATGAGCAAGTACGGCAATACAATACCTTTGCCTTCTGTTTCTTTGCAGCTGCAGCCTCGACCTTGGCTCGCAGTGCAGCATCTATAACAGGCACAACACGCTCGCCCATTGTTGATGGCTTCGTTTCCACCATAGCCAGCTTCTTCGGCCGGTGTTTGCCCTTGCCATCGCCGCTGCCACTGTGATGTTTCTGAGTACCAGCTGCTTCCTCCTCGCGCTCCCGCTGCTCCACTTTCTGTACATTGCACACAGCAATGAGCCAATGTGCTAATGATACACACATACTTATCAGTAAAAGAATGGGCGGGGGATCTGCACATCTTAAACACACCACAGAAGACATCCTTGTTGTTGTTGTTGATGTTGTCGTGATGAGCCAGTGAGGCAGTGCCTATATGGGGAGGCGGCATCCTTATGGGCGTAATGATAATCTACTATCCTAGGCACTAATATCAGCACCTCTGAAGTCAGAAACTAACAGCACTATACAAATCTGCATATTATGATTACTATTATCATCAGTATACCCAGCAAATCAGCTGAAGCTTTAAACAGAAGCAAGGCTCCTTCATCAGTGGCTTCCTCAGCAGAGCTGCGGACAAGGCAAAACAACGGGAACAACTATCAACCTCTCATCACAACCTATAGGAATGCAAAGTTTCAACTACAGAACAACTGTAGTTCCTGAGATATCCTTATCTCTCTCTCTCTCTCATTCCCGGTTGGGGGGGGGGTTACCACCCCAATCCGTTCCAGGTAGCTCCAGAGGCGTCGCGGATCGGTTGTGAAGGTGTCTCCTGGCCAGGTGTCCCTCCTGGCGTCAGCATGGGCCGGACACTGGAACACCAGATGCTCGACCGTCTCGTCGGCGCTGTGGCAGTGCGGGCAGATGGCCGAGTCCCGGCCCCGATACGGTGAAGGTAAGCCGCCACCAGTGGGGAGTGACCAGTGCGTACCTGAGCCACCATCACGCACTGGTCCCTGGGCCAATCCTTCTCATCTAGGCACTCAGTAGTCACCCACCCGCACACCCAATTAGCCCAGTTTGACACCAAACAGCATCCCTTAGCTGTGCTCAGGAATGAGTTACAATACACACACCACCGATATTGCAAATTTTCCACAGTGTGGCAGTGAAAGAATTAGTAGAATCGGACAATATTTGACAGAGATGTGGACGAAAGTTGGGTGGCACGTTTTTTTACGTACCACGGTTTACAACGAACATGTGTGTGTGTGTGTGTTGTATTTCATCACTCATCCATCATCAGAATAGCTACAGAAATAAGCCAGCTAAACAAAAACAGTGCACATGTGTACGTATGAATGTAAGTTGTTACGTTTTCCATTTGCGTTGGCAACAATAACACAGTTTTCTAGTATATATATTTAAAAACAGCAATAACGGTGTAAGTCCAACATACAATGGCTA
>Ga0209052_1000608_pt1 | contig 11502 bp, 8 predicted proteins | sample WorMetHEROISLAND_2_FD_187409 | JGI IMG/M metagenome (GOLD analysis project Ga0209052, IMG submission 187409) | Marine gutless worms symbiont microbial communities from Max Planck institute for Marine Microbiology, Germany - Olavius sp. 4 HERON... | ecosystem: Host-associated > Annelida >...
AACAATTTGCATATCGTGGTTCAAACACGTTGCTGACTTAACATTTGTAGCATAAACATCCGATGCAACCATGAAATGAAATGAGAGCTGATTGACTGCATAGTGTACTTGTAGGCCTATGCATTTCTGATATTGTATGAAAGACCAACTCAGCAAGTACAGTTCAATAGTTTTCTTTATTTGTTTCCTGGTATTTTCATTAAATACAAAAATTGTTCGAAATTAATCGATTAATCGGGATTAATTTTGAAGATTAATCGATTAAAAATTTTTTAATCAGTACCACCCCTAAAAAGCACAAAAGAAGATGGCAAATCTGTTGGTACATAGTACATACTTCAAGTGGTTTGCACTGTTGTCTTACAGCTCGGCCGTCGTGGCTGTGTTCATCCCAGTTCAGCCGGTCGCCAACAAAATACCGACATTTCCTGTAAACAGTCACAAAAACACAGGTGTGATTAGCATGAGTCCACCCTTAATACTCATGGCATGACATTATGTGGAAAACTTTGGTAACTCTGCAGAACAGTCAACGCTATAATTGTGTGTAAGCCAAAGAGACACATCATGGACTGGCAACACACACAGTCACAAAATTATTATTATTATTACATGGGATGGCCACAATATTGTGGAAAAAATATGAGGACTTCTGAAGACTTTCAAGTACCCTTTCCAGCAACGTTTCACTACATGACGATAAGAGTATTTTACATTTCTAGCATCAAATAAAATTACTACTAACTGTAGTTACACAGAGGGTTATGGTATTTTGTAAACTACAGTACACTGTCCAGTCACAGAGCTTGAAGTAAGTAAAATGAATCTGAATTGTACTGGACTGGGTAGTTAAGTACTGACTGCAACATTTTCACATCATGGTAACGATGATTATGAACTACTGAAATTTAAGGACTTTCAAAACACTCTTACATCAAACTACAAAACTTTCAATGCCCTATTAGGTCTTCAAGTACTTTGCAGGTCCTGGAAAAATGGACATTTTTTCAAGGACTTTCAAAGAAGTGTGCCCACCCTAATAATAATAATAGTAAACTAGGAAACCATTTTTGTCAGGATGTCCCTGTCAGCAAGATGAATTTCTCACTACACACGAGTCCGAATGGACAGATTTGTTACAGAATAATAATAGTAATTATAATAACAGCCTAATTTCTATAGAGTCATACTGTCATGACCTCAGAGGTGCAAGACAATAAAAGCTTATCTGCTTTACCACTCACTAATGTATTAATGCTAGCTGCAAAACATGCAATAATGCTCATCTTACAAATGCAAGTTCAACTGTTAACACTACAAATCAAAATGCCATATAATGTCATCACTGATGTAAGTGATGTTGATGATACTACTTCCAACTACACCTACCAACTAATGCAACAACTACTACTGCAAGCTTTCCTTTAACCGCCCTAATTTCTTTGGAGTTAAGCCACAGAGGAGAATCTTTTAAAGATTACTGCAATATGTTTTTCTTCTGACCAGATGTCTTATTATTTGTGGCACTTTTGCGCTACTATTAGTAGCAGACAGATAGACAGACAGAGCACAAAGATGTTACAATGACAGTAGCAGAAACATCACATACTTGGTTTCACGGATCATGGATGCAGGGATTGGTCCGAGGACTCGCTCCATAATTGCCAGGTGCTCCAAGTTGTCATGAGTCTGTCAGCATAAGACAACAGCACAGCCATCATACAGCTTTCTGCTTAATCACAATAACAATGCCTAATGAACTAGTGATAAAGACCCGAAACAATATACAGGGTTCCCACGCTTCCTTGAAAGTCCTCAAATCCCCCCCATCTCCCCCCATATTCAATGCCTTGAAAGTATTGAAAAGTGAAAACAGGGTTGATGCTTGAAAGTCCTTGAATCTGAGTTACTAGGTCGTTGAAAGTCCTAGAATTTTCTTACGTTGTAATACTGCAATCTGTGGACACCGTTTCTGTTGGAATGACGAGTATTTAGTGACTGGGATATCGTTAAAAGCGACAGCTTGTAAAAAGTAACTTAAATGTAGCAAAAATGCCAGATGACTGTCGATTTAATGACAGCTGGACTCTTACTGGCTAGTTACTCAGAATACACAATGGGTTAGTTGGACAAAAGATGTACACAGGCGAAATGTACGCTTTGCTTAAAAGACATTAACATAAGCAGCAGGAGAGAAAGTCCTTGAAAATTAATGTCAGAATTGTCCTTGAATTGCATTTTCAAAAACAAGTGGGAACCCTGAATATAAGCTTCACACGGTGACGAGATGATACCTGGATACCAAAGCACTGATGCGGATGCCTCTGGCTGCCAACGTAACTTGCTCAAATATAATGACATCATGACCTTCGCACGTAACTTTCTGACACCCAACTAGTCCTGGAATGCATCCACGGTGAATGTTTGGTGAAGACGTCTCCAGTAATACTCAAGTTATCATGTTAATAACGTACGAGAAGGATGCACATGGAGACAGACTAACAAACTAAAAACAGTGCCTCTGGCCACTCAACATGTTGGCAGTGGCATAAAACTGACACAGAAATTTAAGAATCTGTGATTCAGTAAAGATGGATCAGTAAAGGGAACAGATTCTAGTGTAGACTGATACTGGAATGCAATTGAGAGAGAAAACAGAGGTGAGTTACCTGAAACATCGTGTGTCCTGTATACAGCTCGAATATAATGCAGCCGATACTCCACACATCACATGGATATGACCAGCCAAGCTCTGTAGAACACACAAACAGTTCAGCAAACGTTCAACAATAATGAAAAATCATCCAACTTTCCCTCAGTCTTTGAAACTGTCAGGTTGCGAGCATGAGCTATTAGCAAACCACAGTAGGGCGTTCTTAGAGAAATGCTGTCTGCAGGACACATCTGAAGGGAGAACAATGGCCAGCAGGGTAGAAAAAGGATCTGCAAGGACAAATACAGCAGCCACTAGCATCAGCATCAGACCTGTCTGTGCACGGGCTTATACAGAATGACCCCCCTCAAACTCCATTTGGCCATATCTGAGCTCTGATTTGGTCAGGAGTGAGAGGGAATATTGCTAGAACTGCTCTGTAGTAGTAGTATTGTGTAGCTTCCTGTAGTTGCACGATCATTGGAGCAGCTCACAGGTTTAGTCTACCAGATTTTGCTTCATCTCACTGGGTTCACTCACTGTACGTAGATTTCTTTGTGTGTCATTGTCTTGTATGTGCATACATGTTGTATTATTGTAACATGGTGAGATGAGCCTGGTGAGATTGAGAGCTATCTGGATAACTAACCACCCTCCTTCAGTGCTTTGACCCTGTTGGTTGGGTCATCTGACCTGTAAAAACATTGTCTCCGAAATGACCTAAACTCTGTCGAGTGGGACGGTAAACCTTGCTCAACCAACTTATACGGAATGAACTAATATCATATGAGTGATAATTCTGCAAAATCGTAAGTACTGAAGGTAGCACAATATCTTGCTAAAACATGCTGCATTTCTGAGCAGAACTGAAGTGCGTAACACGATACCGAGTACAACTTCAGGTGCGCGGTAATGCCGAGTGGACACAATGTGACTGTGATGTTCATCCTCATACGTAGCCGAGCCAAAGTCAATGACGCGAATGTCAGCACACTTCACCTGCTTTATGTTACGATCCTGCAACCACACCAACAGTCAGTCAATCAGGCTCGAGTTACACATAAATAGAAAACATTTTGAAAAACGTTTCATTCTATTTTCCATGTGACCATGCCTAAAACATCTGAAGATGTTCGACATGCCATTGGTGGCTGTTAAAACATTTTTGTGTTCTGTTAGGCCACCCACCAGCGTAGCTAGCCTTTCACTGCTGGTGAGGTTTCACTGCTGATGTTCTGACACTGCGGCTCAATATATCCAAGCTCATTGGGTCACTGCCGAGAAACTTTGCCATGTGATCAGAAATAGGTGCACTTAGACAATGCAAGTCCCAAAATTTGGGGGCAGGTACCTCCCGAAATTTTGGGGGCAATTGTTTTTTTACACTTAGGCGTAAAATGTACAAGCTTTCACGACCAATCACCGCAGAACTTTCCCAATGACTGGAAATAGGCACATCTTTAAAAGTTCAGTCCAAAATATTGGGTGCCATGCCTTCCCCCCTGAAAAAATTGGGGAAAGTGAAAATTCAAAAATTGGCACAAAATTCAGTGTATTGGGGCAATAACTTTGGGGCCAGTCAAGATAACCTCACTGAACTTGTCCTCGTGATGTGCTGCAAGGCAGAGATGAAAATTGTGATGGATTTTTCGGGGTCTGCACCATAAACATTTTGCATTCAGCCTTATGCACTTCAATTCCGGATGAACATGTTACTTAACTTTGTGAAAAAAAACTAATGTTTAAAAATTAGTTGCAGTTCATTATTTATTAGCTTTCAGTGCATTGGCACTGTCAGTAGGGCAACAGCAACACCTAGCCTCTAAGTATTCCCAAGTTTACTTTTGGCACTGGCCTAACCAAGACTCCAAGAGTTACACCAGAAAAAAAACCGAGTGTGTAATATCATGCTATTCTGACTATAATCAGGAATTATTTCGATAATCATAGAGCAATAATGCAGTCAAGACTTTAAGCCTGCTTGCCTTGTGATGAATGCACTTAGTGCCAGAGTAGTCATAGTCCGAGTCAACAAAGAGAATGTTCTCGGGCTTGAGATCTGTGTGTGCAAGGCGCTGCTCGTGAAGAACTGATTAAACACATTACAGACACACTCACATTCATCTACAGCTTACTGGACAGACTATCTACTATCAGCAATAATCAACGAGCAATAATAACGTTACTATTGCAGCATCAGTGATTATTGGATCACCGCATATGCATACAGCGTATTTACTCATAATTAGACCTGCAGAAATTAACGATTAATCATGAAAATTTTTTAGCGATTTAGAAAATGTTAATCGAGCAGTTCACGGCATAATAAAGAACAAAATAATGACAAATTAAGATAATAAATAATTAATAAATAGGGAAACATTAAACACACAGTGCTTTACAGTATTTTCACTCATCGTCATCAGCAACATCACTGTGACTAGAAAACTGCATTTATCACAGCAACTCTTTCACTTTCTCTTCAGGAGCACCATCACTTGGGAAATTCCCTGAAATTTCCCTGATACTTAGTGTCATTCTTAATAATGCTGTGATTACTACCTCAGTCACACATGCGTAACAGTACAATAATGAAATATAACAGCACAATGCAATACGATGTGCCAAAAGATGCACCATCTACGCTAGCACTACGCTAATAAACGCATGTTTCAAACGTACATTTAACGCCCTGGCAGATCTGATAAGACATGTGTCTGACTTGACTCAATGGATATGGCTGGTAATAATTGCGTTTCTGCACAAGACATTAACACCACAGCACTGCACAAACACTAACAGCACAAACTCCACACCACAAACACACTCATTTTGGTGCACTCGTTAACGTCTTGATCTCAGTCAACTAAGCTGCTCTATGCCAAGCCTGGTTACAACTTAAATGAGTGACTTTCTGTAGACTGGTAAAAACATCTCAGTATTTAGCATCAACCACCAAGGTCAACTCAGCCTTCTGGCCCTCCGGGGTAGGAAAATTGAGTACCAGCCTGCCTGGCTGGGGTTAAGGCGGGGCACGTTCACCTGTGTCATGTGGCAGGTAACACTGTGTGATCCAACACAGCAGATGATACTCTGTAGCTCTCAGATGAGTGCCCACAAAAAGCTGCACACATCCCTAACATTTAAAACTTCAACGGTCATAGCCTATGTAGCAGCTGAAAAAAAGAGACAATGACGTCTTGCCATCATCACCATCAAAAAATAACTTCATAATTAATGGATCCATTAACAGGCTATTGAGTCAGTGAATGATTAGCATCATCATCAGCAGCAGCAACGTACCATGAAGTCAAAGACACTGAGGCCGAGCATTTCAAACCCAATGCAGATGTGACCATGATGATCAAACCAGTCCAACATACGCACACACAAACTACACCGACACAAACACACAGACACCGTCTGACATTGTGCTCACAACACAGCACCTTAGAGTATCAACATGTCGCAAGTGATTATTACTTTCATGTAATAAATGTAGTCTGGAAGTAATGGCAGCGCCTGCGAATTCACATAAAATGCATTCTGATGGCATAAGTCATGTTCTACATCACCCAATGGGGAGTGGCTCTTAAGTGCTTAGCAACAGTTACATAATGACAGTGCGCTATAGAAATGTACACTTAATAACACTGATAATAATAACAACAGACCACTGCATGTGAATGACCTGCTAGACCAAACCAACTTATTACACAGACACCATACTGCAACAGCCGCAGTCAGACACCAGTAGGCTCTCTGGTATACCAGTATGCATCAGTTAACTACAACTAAACAAATGGACAGACCCAAGAAACATAACCACTTCGGTGGAAGTAACAATAAACATTATGTACACAGCTCTTGTTACAGGACATCTACGGCAGGAAACAAGTGGAAAGTGGAAGCATTCACTACTCACTGCTTGGACGGTGAATCGGACTTCTGAAGATCAGACAATATGTCGACTTCAACTTTGGCAGCATAGTGGTACTTCTCAATATTACGAACTATCTTCACTGCAAGCCTCTCACCTCGCCTACAAGAACAAAAGGAAATTAGAACATCTGTCACTGGCACTATGCGGTAATGTAATTAGATAATGGCATCTAGCCTAGAGAAACAATGCTCAGAAGCCCACTAGCTAGATCATGCCTAGCACAGCGTAATTCCTAAAAAAACTGGCTGATTAAACAAGAATCAAATGTAATCGTAGTCGAATGCTGAATCAGCAGCAGTGGTTTAGCACACATTATAAGATTATCACTGCAAAGAGAAATGCATAACAACAAAAAATTCACCGATGGATTAGTCTACTAATCCAACAGTTATTCTTGTCCACACATCACCATCGGTGAAAACAAGAAATCTGAGCTAATGCTCATGAGACGTGCCACAACATCAGTTTAATTTCGTACGCAGGTTGTCTTGGTCTATCTCCAGTATATTTCAGCGAAAATTCACTCTAAGTGTGCGTCGCAGCCTAAAATAGCAAAAAATCACTTAAAACCCATATTTTTGGGTTCAAGGTCGTTCAAGGTCATCGATGTTGGTACCCCTGGAAAGCTCGTCAGCAGTGCTTGTTCTGATATGCAGCAAGTCTCTGTCTACCTGCAACCATTCTCGTGCTTGATTAGTCGACAGTAGCAGAAATCACACGTTTTCAAGGGGGGACCCAAATTTGATGCGCTCATACGGAGGAATCCTTGAACCTAGGGGGTCAAACCTTACACTGTTGAAATCTACGTTTAATGCCGAACATTTCATACGCAGGTTGTCCTGGTCTATCTTGAATGGTTTCCGTGCAATTCATTCTTAAAATATGTATTGCAGCCGAAAGTCGCTGAAAATTCGCTAAAACCCCTATTTTGGGGGTTCAAGGTCGTTCAAGGTCATCAATGTTGGTACCACTGGAAAGCTCGTCGACAGTGCTTGCTATGATAAGCAGCAAGTCTGTGTCTATCTGCAACCGTTTTCACGCTAGATGAGCCAATAGTGGTAAAATAACGAATTCTAAGGGGGTACCCCTCTTTGATGCCCTCGATCGAGGGGAATCTCCTACCCATTTGGCACCAAATTACCTCATAAGAAACTAGAGACTCTAGGCTATCATATGGTGAAGACCCGGAGTCTCTATCTCACCTGGCATTGAATCCATACTGGGTTGTGACGGACAGACAGACAGAGAGACAGACGGACAGACAGACAGACAGAATTCCCATAGCTAATACGCGCCTCAGCAGTGCCTGGTGGCACAGCTGAGGCGCGTAAAAATCACAAATTTTCTCCATGACGTACCAGTACCTCTCTAAGTCCTTGCATTCGACGACTTTTCCAAAAGTCCCTTTGCCCACTGTTTTACCAAGTTCATCTAAACACACGCAAATACAACAAGAAACGTTCTCACAAAAGTGGGAGACAGTTTATTGCAAAAAAAATCTATAAAGTAACTCTAGCTATAACAAGAAAATAAAATCATACAAAATTGTTCAAAACCACAGTAAAAGTGATCTTATAGGCTACGTTTGAAAATCGTCACTAGTGGTCTCTGCACTGTGACTAAGACTACAGTTTTCTATCAGACTAGAATGTCTTTGGACTGGTACAAGTAAAATCACTGATTTCTGTCTCAGCACAGTGCAGAGAAGGTAGCAAGAGTTGATAACGTTACGGCTACGAAGAAATGATGATGCTGATTTGTACATCTCTCGAATAGGACGTCTCCGTCTTTGTATATCAGGTGTCCTTCTTCGTCACTCTTGGTTGGCCCGGCGCCTCGGTGATGGTGCCTGCTATGTCTGTGTGTCTGTCCGTTCGCCAAACGCCGATGACACAATTCATCGCGTACATCACCGCCCGTCAGTCGCAGCACCGCCGGTTGATTGTCATCACACCGTCGACGATTCACGCCAATTCACAATTCCCCCGATGACGACGATGACGTTGATGCCGATAGTCAGTCGGTAAGATGGCAGTTGTTGATAGACAATGTAATATACATCATCGCATCAACAACAGAACGCACTATCGCATGCCTGCCTTTACCACCCACGGCAGGCAGATCTACTGCACTAGACGACCAACTTTAACTAACTACATCCATAAGCCATGATGGCTGAACACAAAAAGTGAAAGTGTAATTAGTGATATAAGTGTGTGCTTACACAAACAACAAAACCAGCAATGCTTGTACATTTTCTGAAGTTCTGCAGCAAAATTTTTGGTTGCAATGCTTTTCATGTCAAACAGTTCAGCTTCACAATAGAAATATGGTCTATTATTCTACATGACATTGTCGTGTTTTTCAATGAAATGCTGTCCAGGTGAAAAAAGAGCAAATGTGAGCAACATGCACACTGCAAAGATAAGAAAAAAAACAGTGAAAACATTCCAGTACATAGTCAAGGGTGCAGTATGTGACAAAGCAGACTAAATATCTTGTACTACAAACTTATTCAACTTAGTGATGGATTCAACACAAAAGTCAATGGTTAACCTCTTCCTAAGCCAATGGGCTCCCAAAATGTGGTAAACATGATTTAACCTTGGTTTATATTATGTACCTCTGTGACAGAGAATGTGGAATGGACATTCATAAACAATAATCAAAAACACATACTGATTCGACATATAAATTTACCTCTTCGAAAATTAATTGTAGAAGATGCACCATCTATGCTAACAGGATTATTCTCAATTTCTCAGGACCTACATCTATTACATGACTTTCCAGGCCCGAACAATTGGAATTTTAAATTCCATGACTTTCCAGGATCTGTCTGCACCCTGTCAGAATGACACAGTTACAGCTAATACATCGGTTGTGATGGATGTGTGAATAAAAGCAATGGAATAACAACTGACCCATGTTGAGCGTGTCGCAGCACTGTCGGATATACCGCGACGATGACGATGATGGCTACGACAACGACGATGCTTGTGACGCCGATGCTCAATCACCCGACGATGTTCTTCCTCATCAACGTTCTCGGCATCGTAGTTGTTATCATCATCATCAGACGGAGAGAGACTATACTGCTGCGTCGATGATGACGGCCGCGAAAAACTCCCATCACCATCGGCCTGCCGCGAATAGTCCGACCTCTGATCATATCCACTGCCACTTCCGTCTCTGTAAGATACAAGATAAAATGTAAAACTCCTGGTAAGGCATCACCCTTTCACAGCTCTGCAACTTCCGGAAGTTACAGTTGCAGTGCTCATCCGCATTTCTTAGGTGTCGAGAAGGCAGCAAGCTTTCACCCAGTACTGTGGACGATAGACCACATCTTTCACACACTTCGCTATTACCTTCCCAGTTTTTACACCGGTACCAAGGCATTGGTTTATAGTTACAGTTTCTATTTAACCAGCAAGTTTTTCTGAAGTTATTCCATGTTAAAATGTACCTGAACGGAGAACCGTTGAGTGTGTAGCAGTAACTATCACGAAGATTCTAAAAATGTTAATATAAATTATTACTGCTTGATAAGTATATGATGCAGATGTGCTGTATCGACTAAGAACTACTGGCACCTGTTTGTGGTATATCTGCACTTGGTGATTTTATTTCTCATTTTCCTGTATATGAACATGACTAAATAACAGCGGATACCTAGCAGAGTCATCATGCTGACTGCTGTGATGGGTTCCATTGTGCCGATGATGATGATGATGATGATGATGGTGGTGGTGATGATGTTTATGTGAATCAGAGTCTGACACCGATGCTGACTGATTGTGGTGATGCTTTCTATGTTTTGCGTCGCCATCATCACTGCGAGATCGCGAATGATGTCGCTTCCTCTACACAAACAACGAATAACTACATCAGAATAAATGTATCACCAGTGAAGGCTTAACTCTTAAATCCCCTTACTTATAACCACTAGTTACAGTACCCCACAACAATGGCAATACAGCTACCCTAATGGTGAATGTGGTTGCCAAGATGACAAGAGCAGTTAGGTAATCGTAGGTCAGAGCAAATAACACTGATTTGGGGCATCTTCTTTGCATGGGTTTGTGAGCCACCTTGTTGGCCAGGGCTGTGACCATGTGGGAACCACCACTGGAAGTAACCAAATTCTGTTTTGGATTTATCTTACTCTCAGTCCTATCTTATGTCAGGAAGGCCGTCAGCATCTCTTGCTGTCTCTCTGCAGTGAGACTTAGCTACCGACATAACTGCTGTCACCATAACGGGTGGCAATGCCACCACAAAGTAGATCTATAGCCGTTGACCACCTTGTAGTGTGTACGCTTCATGACAATAATGCTGTATATTGTTCAAACTGTGTCTACAAAGGACTGACTGGTAGCAATAAAAAGCTTAGGAAAATATCATTTTTATCACGTAATGACACACTCACAGATTGCAATTTAAAAAAGCAATTTTGACTCAAAGTTATGCCTAGATTTGGGCTACGCTGAGCTAAAAACGTTACCACTGAACGCTTCACGTCTGACGTTTACATTATTGGTCTGCTTTTTATGGACTTTTGGTCACTTTGCATCACAAGCGTATTTTATGTACTTTTAGAGTTAATAAACTGGCTTTCATATAAGGTTGTTAAACGGTTACCGGTTAACCGGTAACCGGTAAAATTACCAGTTACCAGTTTCATTTTCAAATTACCGATTACCGATTTACCGACGTACCGTCGCTGAAGCTTCATGTCTATAGTATTCACACAGTTACACAGCCAAACAAAGACAGCTCGGTCCCTTTAGTGCATGTTTACCCTGTATGTGACTGGTGGAGTCTCCCCCCTCGCGTCCGACCGCCGCTGCCTGAATAGGCGGGGAGGGGAAGAGGTGCGAACTGGACGTCACACTAGTTATTG
>Ga0209052_1000609_pt1 | contig 11500 bp, 9 predicted proteins | sample WorMetHEROISLAND_2_FD_187409 | JGI IMG/M metagenome (GOLD analysis project Ga0209052, IMG submission 187409) | Marine gutless worms symbiont microbial communities from Max Planck institute for Marine Microbiology, Germany - Olavius sp. 4 HERON... | ecosystem: Host-associated > Annelida >...
TGTGTAAACTGATCAAGCTTTTCTTCAAGTTGAGTCCCGATTTGGCGACTGATAACTTCCACCCCTTCCTGAGCACTGCTCAAGGATGTGATGATCGCATTCGATTGCAAATCAAGAGATGCGTTCGCAGCCTCAAGAGAGATATTGATCCGATCCATGGCTTGATCGATAATCGACTGCATCTGCTTGTGCTGGTTGATTAGAAGTTCATTGTTATTCTGCCCGCGACTCTCCAGCAGATTGAATTCCTCGCTAAGTTTCACCAAGGCCGGGGCGATATTCTCGATTGCCAGCTCCGTCTTGCTATCAATCTCCTGCAGATAATCCTTTGTAATATTGGCAATTTGATGCACGTTATCTACATGGTCGTTCAGCTGTCCGAATTGATCGTTGCTGACTTTGCACAAATCCTGCGCCTGTTGCAGATAAATGACCAGGCGTTCCAGAGAATTTGACATCTCTCGTGGGAGATTGGCGGCAGCGTTAGTCGTATCCCTGTATTTCTGCAGCAGGGTTTCGCCATTGCGCTGCGCTTCACTGCAACTTGCAGCCATTTCAATACGCATATCGGACATCATCTTACGCGTAGGCTCACTTAATCCCTCTATGTCCTTGACCACAGCGTTCAGCTCATCTTTTTGGTTATGAATCGATTGCTGCAGAGCATGCAGTTTAGCTTCGGACAGGCTTAAAGCTACGTTAAGCTGTGCTGCTTCCCGCGCAATTTTATTTTGAGCATTGCGTATCTTGGATTCCATATCGTGCAAATGCGCCGTCATGCGCAGTCGGGATGGTTGGCGGATTGCCAGAGCGAAAACCCAGAGGGCTACAAGCGGTAGAGTAGCTGTGGAAACCATATTAGCCCATGAGGATAACGGGATGTTTCCTGCCGCAGACATGATAGCGGTAATGGTTGACAGAAAGCTTTCTTGTATTGTCGGGTTCAAGACCGTGACAAAGTAACTTACGCAAGCACCGATCCATCCAAGCGAAAGAAGTGATGCAATAATCACAGTCCACGACAAATGATCGGATGGGTCTTCTTCTAACTCAAGGTCTGTTGCAGCGAGAATATCCGATACAGCCTGTCCATCAATTTCCGTTTTCAAGTCATAATCAGTGGGCTGCTTATCAAACGACTGTTCTTGGCTAGTCTTTGCGTATGGGACAAATTTTTCAGGCTCCGAAGCAGTCTGCCTGGTTGCTTGCTTGTCTTGATTATGGCTAGCTACTTGACTTCCTGATACATATCGGCGGAAATTCTGATTTTGATTTGCAGCCAAATCAGATGCATAGGCGTGAGTTGATTTTAAAGTTCTCTGATCGCTCTGCCCAATAGACGATTCTATTCCCCCATCATGAACATCACGATTGGCTTCACTGGCTTCGACTTTATCCCCGGCTGCATCTCCGCCCGTATCGACACTCCTTTTCATAGACCTCTCGCTCTATCCACACTTTCCCCAAAATCTGTATTTATTAATACATATTGTTTTTTGTGCAAAATATAGATGAAAGAATGTGGAGCTTCAATAAAAACATCTTTTTTCTGCCACTTTTTTAGTTAACACTAGTGTACCGTCAGAGTTAACTTATATTTATTTTGGTGAAAATATCCGTTAATGATTAGTTAATGCCGTAAGCACATTATCGATTTGTAAAAATACCTATTTGTAAAATCATAATTGAAAAAATATTCAGATGTTTCTGGAAAATTTTAGGAAAATTTTGAGACAGCGCCAATCGCGTTACCCTGCCCTTCCTTCAGGGCTACGCATATTTGCCATAGGTGATATTCATGGACGCATGGATCTTCTGCAAAGCCTTTTGCAGGATATCGAACGTGAAATTGTAACGGGACCAAAGGAGACGCATAATTATATCGTCTTTTTAGGCGATTATATAGACCGTGGTGACCAATCAGCCCAGGTTATTGACTTTTTAGCCAATTTCAACCCTCCTTGGGCGGAACCTATCTTTCTATACGGCAACCACGAGCAGATTTTTGAAACAATCCTCACCGATGGCGCCGATGCTTCAACGATTTATGACTGGTTGTCTTTTGGTGGCCATGAAACGATGAAAAGCTATGGTATCCCCGCGTCTGTAGCCTATAGTGATAATGCGATCAATATCGTTGACGCTTTAAAACAGGCGGTACCAGCGGACCATGTTCGCTTTATATCAAACCTTCACCTTAAGTGGGCGTATGGAGGTTACTTCTTTTGCCATGCAGGCGTAAACCCACATTGCGGACTTGACAGTCAAAGCGCCCAGGATCTTATCTGGATTCGCGACCCGTTTTTGAAGCACCGAAAGGACTTTGGAGCAATCGTTGTTCATGGCCATAGCGTCAGCGGTCAGCCACAATTCAAGGAAAATCGTATAGGAATTGATACCGGTGCGTGGCGCAGCGGGGTCCTGACGACTTTAATTATAGAAGGTGATGATTGTCGTTTTATGCAGACCTGAAACATCAGGCAGCTAATAGGCCCTGTGCCGTAGAAAGTATGGACGATGAAAGAAAAAGAGTTACGTCTCGCCCTGGTCTGTTATGGCGGTGTATCCCTTGCAGTCTATATGCATGGCCTGACCAAAGAGATTTGGAAACTGTTGCGTGCATCCAAGCAAGTGACGCATGAATATAAGGTGTCAGGAAGGTTGCCCTTCGACCAGGAAAAAAAAGACGACATCTTCAAAGACAGCAATAACGATACTGAGACGGTTTATGCGCAATTGTTAAGCGCGATTCATGAAGAAGTCCATTTGCGTGTGATTGTTGATATCGTTGCAGGGGCTTCGGCAGGCGGAATCAATAGCATTTTTCTGGCTCAAGCGATTGCAGGAAATATGACGCTTGAACCCTTGACGAAAACCTGGCTAGAATTTGCAGACATTGAAGCTTTACTAGATGATAAGCGCGCCAGTACACGGTGGAGCAAATTTTATCTCAGACCCTTGATCTGGGCGTTCGGCTATTGGCAGGAACGTCAGATGAACAACCAACTTCTGGGCTCTGCAACCCCAGAAATCAGAAAAAAGCTGTCTCGCTTTGTCCGGTCACGCTGGTTCCACCCACCATTTTCCGGAGATAAATTTCTGAACTATATTTATGAAGCCCTGCAATCCTTGGAATTGAAGGAAGGCAGAGAGGCTTTGCTTCCAGATGGCTACCCTTTGGATCTATTCGTTACGGTTACCGATTACCACGGACAGATTCAAACCCTTCGATTGCATAATCCACCTGAGATCCTCGAAAGAGAACATCGGATGGTCATCAGCTTTTCCGACAATGGGGTCCACGGTCGGCAAGAAGGTGGGCGACGCTATCTTGGAGATCATCCCAGTCTGGCTTTTGCAGCCCGGGCAACATCCTCCTATCCCGGAGCCTTTCCACCCGCACAGGTTGCTGAAGTCGACCGTATGCTCGCCAAACGTAACAGGGCTTGGCTTGAACGCAATGATTTTCTGGGCCGGATCTTCCCAGACTGGGTCAAAGGACAGCTTAACCTGCAATCGGCAGCCTTAGTGGACGGCAGTATTTTAAACAACAAACCGTTCGATGAAGCCATTGCCGCACTGGAAGACCGACCAGGCTACCGGGAAGTTGACCGACGGATCGTTTACATCGATCCATGTCCGGTGAATATCGATCAGGAAGTCGAGAAAAGGCACGAGAGAAAAATTCCGGGCTTTTTCTCGGTTTTGGCTGCCGCCCTATCGACCATACCACGCGCTCAGCCAATCAGGGATGATCTTGAATTATTGCAAGAGCGTTCAAATTCCATGCGTAGAACCCAGAAAGTCTTTAAAAATACACTGGATGAAATCGAAGAGCTCATGCGTGCTGAAATCCTGCCAGTCATTAACAAAGAGAAAGAAATATCAGCAGAAAAAATAGCCCTCTGGCGGGCGCATTTTCACAACCGCGCAGCGCAGCAGGCCGGAATTGCCAATGTGCCCTATGCAGGGATGAAGATCGCACGCACCATCAGTGATTGCTGTACTTTTCTTGCAAAGCTGAATCCTAAGTTGGAAGCAGAAGAGATTGAAGAAAAGATCTGGGAATGGGCGGATCAAAACACAATACCAAATATTGTAGCCTCAGACGAGAATTCCAATACCCATATGCTCCTAGAGATGAGCGAAACGCCTGACAAGAAGCTTCCTCCGTGGATTACATTCCTGCGGCGCCATGATTTGAGCTATCGCATCCGTCGACTGCGCTTTGTTCTAAGACGTGTTAATGACCTTTATCACAGCAGTGACCATGATCATTCCCAGATCGATTTCGTAAAAACGAGACTATACAATGTGCTTCAACCGATTATTTCCCGGCGGGAAGTCGATAATTACCTCTTTAACGCCAGGGAACATTGCCAGATAGATAAATTCGGTGTCAACCAGGTGATGGAAAACCTGGCAAATATGATGGACCTTATCACTCTGGATAGACGGACCGCCAATCATCTGGCTCATACTCTTGATCAGATAGAGGATGAGGCGTTAAGCAAGGCGGTTTTGGTCAATTATCTGGGCTTTACTTTTTTCGACATCACAGTTTATCCGCTCCTTGAGGGAGAGAGCTGGGAAGAGATGGAAGAGATCAAGGTTGACCGTCTTTCCCCAAGCGATTCAAGCTGCCTGGGATCCATTGCAGAAAATTGTCTTAAAGGTGTCGAATTCAAACATTTCGGAGCTTTTTTCTCGCGGACCTGGCGTGAAAATGACTATCTTTGGGGGCGAATTCATGCAGCTGAAAGAATGGTTGATATGCTTTTGAGCGCTTTGAACAACCCCTGGCAGGCCGAGCGAGCCAACCATTGGAAATATCGCCTAATACTCTCTATTCTGGCCAACGAGCGCGACCATCTGAAGACAATTACGCCGTTGATTGACAACATAAGTTCAGAAATCACCAAGCGTATGCAATCGGATAGTGCTCCCAATATCGTGTAATGCCCTGTCAGTCGACAAGCATCGCTCCTAGTTTCTTCCCACCCATGATATGGACGTGCAAATGCGGAACTTCCTGACGTGAGTCGGGGCCGGCATTGATGATCAGACGATAACCGGGTTCACATAGACTAAGCTTATCAGCGGTCGCACCAACGGCGCGGAAAAAACCGGCAATTTCTTCTTCGGATGCCTTGGCACTGAAATCAGCCATGGAGACGTAAGGAGCTTTGGGAAGAACAAGTACATGCACCGGTGCCTGCGGGTTGATATCGTGAAATGCAAGGGCATAGTCGTTTTCGTAGACTTTCTTGCATGGGATTTCTCCTCGCAGCATTTTTGCGAAGATATTCTGGTTATCATAGGGTTGGTGATTTTGAACCGACATCGCTATCTCCTCACTCATTTTTAATCAATATCGGGGCTGTTGGGATTTTTCATCCCGATAATATTATAGCCGCAATCGACGTAATGCACCTCTCCGGTCACTGCTGCACTTAAAGGTGAGATGAGATATAATCCGGCACTACCGACATCCTCAATAGTAGTATTGCGTAGCAGAGGCGCATTATTAACGTTCCATTTGAGAATTTCTCTAATATCACTGATTCCTGAGGCTGCGAGCGTTTTTATGGGTCCTGCCGAAATCGCGTTGACGCGAATATCTTGTGCACCAAGGTCTACAGCAAGATAACGCACAGTGGCTTCCAAAGCGGCCTTTGCAACACCCATCACATTGTAATGGGGGATGTATTTTTGCGCTCCCAGATAGGTCAGAGTCAAAATGCTTCCTCCAGCGTTCATCAATGGCAGAGCTGCCCGGGTGGCTGAGATCAGGGAATAGCAACTGATGTCAAGGCTTGTCCTGAAATTTTCTCGGCTGATGTCCACGAATCGACCGCGCAGTTCACCCTTGTCTGAAAAGCCAATAGCGTGAACAAGAAAGTCAATCTTCCCCCAACGGTCAGCGATGCAGTCAAAACAGGCTTCAATGGATTGTTCACTGGCAACATCGCAGGAAAGAAGGAAGTCCTGACCAATAGACTCAGCAAGCGGTCGCACACGCTTCTCCAGATTCTCCCCCTGATAGGAAAAGGCGATTTCCGCTCCCTGTGCATGGAGCGCTTTGGCAATTCCCCAGGCAATTGAACGATCATTGGCAACCCCCATGATCAAACCACGCTTCCCCTGCATTAGGCTTCCTTCAGCGATATTCTTTCCATTTGAGATCTTTGACATAGGCTCCCTTATTCAGCTGATATATTCGGTCCCCTGGGACTTTTGTTCTTTCAGAAAGCGGCTTACCGACCCATTTAATTCCGCCCCCAGAACTGCACCCATCCCCAGAATGTAGAAAAACAAGAGTGCTATCATAATACTGGCTAAGCTGCCATAAGTCAGGTCATAACGTCCCATCCGACTAATCGCAACCGGAAGGTAATGAACGGTCGTCGCCCAGGCGAAGACCGTGAGCATTGCACCTGGCCAAATGGGATGTTTTTCCGTTTGCTCAAAACGTGGCGACAAGGTGTAATAGAGGCCCAACAGTCCAATATAGACCATCAGAGGGGCAATGAAGAATCGCAATGCGCTGATATGGGACCTGATGATATCGTTATGCGGAAAAAATTCTATAATAAGATCACGCAAGCCAATCAAAGCAAACTGAGAGTTAACAGCAAGCAATAATAAAAGCGTAGAGGTAGTGACAATGAAAACCGATTGCAGGCGATAGATCCAAAATTGAACACCGACTACACGATTATATGCTTTGTAAATAGCGACACGTAAGGCTTCTATGTAGCTTCCTGTGGTCCAAAAGGCCACCAGAATGGACATCGTCAAAACGTCGTTTTGAGCCGTGGAGAGGACTTCATTGATCGGCGTTTCCAGAGTTTGGGCAATATCGGACGGAAGCATGTTTAAGGTCGTGTTCACCAGGGCCAGGCCAGTCGCCGTTCTTCCCAATGTCCCGGCCAGCGAAACAAGGAAAATTACAAAGGGAAAGAGCGAAAGTAGTGTCAGGTAAGCCATATAGCCTGAGATGATGAATCCGTCATTATTCCAAAAGCCCTTAAGCATGTTCCAGAAATTGATCAGGATCGCCCTTAAGTAGAATAAGAGCTTTGCAACGACCTTTTCACTTATTGTTCGGATCATTCTAATCCTTGAGCCTTGCGGGCGGCACTTCCATCGGGGCCTGCCCATTTTTTAACAAAGTCCCGAAGCTCCTTATCTTTTGCCGGGATATCGACTTGCAATGTGACTAGAAGATCGCCACGTTTATTCCCTTTACCGGTAAAACCCTTATTGCGCAGGCGCAGAATATTCCCAGAAGTTGAACCTGGAGGAATTACGACCATGACCGAGCCTTCAGGAATTGGCGTTTTTATTTTAGCACCCAAGACCGCTTCCTTCAGACTTATGGGAAGTGTAAGTGTGATGTTATCGCCCTTCTTGCTGAAATGGGGATGAGGCTGTAGTTGCAAGCTCACCAGTGCATCCCCAGGCTTACCCCCTCTGATCATTCCAACAGAAGGGCTTCCCTTACCTTTCAATCGAATCTGCTGCCCATCCTCAAAACCTTTGGGGATTTTAATCTCCAAGGTCTTACCGTTTTGTAGCGTCAATCGTTGCGGACGCCCTAGCGCAGCGTCAATAAAGGGAACGTTCAGCTTATAGGCAACATCAGCGCCCTTTTTTGATTCCCTGGTTCTTTTTGCGTGTTTTTGTCCAGCAGCCTGAAATGGGTCAAATCCACCGGATGCCTGATGCGACTCTTGATGTGGTGACGTACGGCGCCCCCCAAAGATTTGCGATAATATGTCATCAATACCGGAACTGCCTTCAAAGCCGAAGCCGTGGGTTGAAGTGCGGCTGCCTCCACCTCGCTGATGAAATTCTCCCCCTGCAAAGGGATGAGTCGGATTACCAGAGGCATCGATTTCACCGCGATCAAACCCTGCCCTTTTGTCACTGTCAGACAAAAAAGCATAAGCGGTGGAGACCTCCTTGAACTCCTCAGCTGCTTTACTATCGCCCGGATTCTGATCCGGATGCAGTTTCTTGGCAAGACGGCGATATGCGGATTTGATCTCTTCATCCGTTGCATTTTTCGCAACACCAAGAAGCGTATATGGGTTTTTTGCTACAGTCATAACTCTCCATTATGGGACTGGAATGAATTTCTCAATTGTTTTCCTGCCCAGAATTGCCATATGATTACAATATATGCACGATAATCCTATAATACAATTCGCACAGTGGTTTGCACTGGCTGAAGATCAGGAACTCAAGGACGCAAACGCGATGATCCTAGCAAGCGCTGACGCAAAAGGAATTCCATCCGCGCGCGTAGTGCTCTTGAAGGACTATAGCGCCGACGGTTTTATTTTCTATACAAATATGGAAAGTCGAAAAGCGCAAGAAGTCATGCAAAATCCACATGCAGCAGCAACTTTTTACTGGAAGTCCATAGATCGTCAGATTCGGATCGAAGGCCCGGTCAGCACTGTCGATGATGCAACGGCCGATGCCTATTTCGCCACACGCCCCAGAGAAAGTCAAATTGGCGCCTGGGTATCCGATCAGTCCCGCCCTTTGGAGTCCCGGGTGCATTTCATGAAAGCGATTGCCAAGGTTACAGCAGGTTTTGGTCTGGGTGAAATTCCCAGGCCGCCGCATTGGTCTGGTTTTTGTTTGAAGCCAGAGCGTATGGAGTTTTGGAGCGCCCATGCCTTTCGCTGGCATGAGCGCTACGTTTATAGCAAAAGCGATTCCGGATGGTCCCGCAAAATGCTCTACCCTTGACTTTACCATAGTAATATATGGGCATTAATGATGAGAAAAACGATCTTGTTGACACTACAGAGAAACATCTTGTAGCATCAGGCTAGTATTTAGACAGACACCAAGATCGCTATGCCAAGAAAAAGAGTCTCATCCTTTATTGGTGAAACCTTTCAGCCAATCGAAGCTAGAGATAGGGCAATCCGTTTCATTCACGGCGGCTTTTATGCAGGCCTTGTGTTTGCCTGTATGTTACTTCTGGCTTCTACCATTCAGTATTCACAAGACTTTGTCTATCCAAGTATTGAGCCGAAGCATCTTATCGGACTATTTCTCTATACTGCCTTGATCTTGTTTTTGTGTTTCCGGATACGCCGCGCGCACGGCCAGATCAGCGCCATTCTTCTCATTATCCTTTATACGCAGGACTTTGTATCAAGTTTGTTCAATTATTTCAGCCAGCCAGAATCAGGACCGGTTTACGGCATTTTCGGCTTGCTATTCCTGATCCGGATAATTCTGTTGCTCTTCCTTTATCGTGCCGTACGGGGATGCTCTTATCTCAAGAAGCTTGATCAGACTTAAAACAGTCTTGACAGTTTACGAAATATTCGGCCAAGAGATCAGCATAAATGCGATTTCCTTCGGACGACAAATGCCCATCGTATTGCCAATATGACTGTTGGCCTGCTTTATCAGCCTGCTGAAATGTCTCGTATGAATCGATTGCCGGGATATTCTTCTTCTCTAAAAACGCCTTGCATCTGGTCATAAAAAAACTGCGTTTATCCAGAGCGTATTTGCTGTGGATTAACCCGACAATAAGGCGATAGCCATTCTGTTGGGCATGGTCGTTCCAGGCAGAAATTGCATCCAGGCTTCGCTCATACAGTTTTTTATAACCATGATGGCGTCGTACGTGATCTGGTTGACCATCAAGAAAGTGGTGACTAACTGGAGTTAATCGTGTTTTTGCATGAGACTCACCCAAAATATCAGAAGCAGGAGGCCTATACACAAGTTGAATCCTTGCTGAAAGAATAATGAGGTTTGTCAGGAAAGAGTGCCGATATATCCAGAATTTGATACGCTCACGTCTTGGGGGCTTGGTTTCGTAAAAGGCCCCACAATAATTTGGTTTGTGCTTTATCTTGCTGTCCTTACAGGCTTGGAGTAATTGTTCATCGCTTGCGCGGTATACTTTTGCCGTCGAAATATCAATCCATGTGTTGTGAATTAGTATGTCTTGAATCGCAGTATCATGCGGGTAGAAAAAGTCATTGGCAAAATCATTTTCAAACATACTGACCAAAACGATGCTCGGCTTGTGAACAAGCCTTTCATAAATTTCCTTAAATTTATCGAACTGATGCAATTGCCCTATATTTGACACACCACATTTTAAAACCCTGCGGCCCAGGTTCTTTTCCAGAATCGTCCCGAATTTCTCCTCGTAAGGTGCATATCCCCATGTCATGCTGTCCCCTGCTAGATAAATATGTGCCTTTGTATTTCTGTCTGCCGCACGATCATAACAGCCAAACTGGTTGCTCCAGATTACATGGAGTGGAACGCCGTGTGCGTTAAAGCGCTGAAAATTCATATTGGGCGAAATTGCAAAGCCACGCCTGGGATGTTTGCGATAATAGCCAGAAGTAGGGGGAAGCACTTTTTCAGCATAACGATTAATGCCTTTATCTGTAAGCCAGATATCAGCTGTCTGCCGGAAGCCGGCATAGATTAAGACATCAAGGATAAGGGCTGTAATACCGGCAATGATAAGAAATGTAAGTACAGACTTCAGTATTTTTTTTATGGTATCAGAAGACCTAAAGAGCTTCATTGGCTGTGACCTCCCGGACTCGTTCTTCTACCAAAGCCACGATATGATCAATCATATGTTCTGCATCCGTCTGGTGATCTGCTTCCCCGGCGATATATACCATATGACGCCCCTGCCCACCTCCGGTCAGTCCGATATCTGTCTCCCGCGCTTCTCCCGGCCCATTGACAACGCAGCCAATAATCGACAAGGACATGGGCGTCGTAATATGCGCCAGTCGAGCCTCCAGAGCTTCAACAACCTTGATAACCTGGAAACCCTGCCTGGCGCACGAAGGACAGGAAATAATCCGTACACCACGATGGCGTATCCCCAAAGCCTTTAGAATTTCAAATCCCGCACGAACTTCTTCAACGGGACTCGCAGATAAAGAAACCCTGATGGTATCACCTAGCCCTGACCATAATAGCATCCCCAGACCTATCGAAGATTTGACCGTGCCTGACTTCAAGCTTCCGGCTTCAGTTATGCCAAGATGCAATGGGTAGTCACACGCTTCCGCAAGGCCTTGATAAGCTGCTACTGCCAAAAAGACATCTGAAGCTTTACAGCTGATCTTGAATTCATGAAAATCAGCATCCTGAAGGAGTTTCATATGCTCAAGCGCAGATTCGATCATCGCTTCTGGACAAGGTTCCCCATATTTCTCCAATAAATGCTTTTCAAGCGATCCGGCATTGACTCCGATCCGCATTGAACAGCCATTGGCTTTGGCGGCCCTGATAACTTCCCGGACTCGCTCACCCGACCCGATATTACCGGGATTGATCCGAAGGCAAGCTGCACCGGCGTCCGCTGCTTCCAAAGCACGCTTATAATGAAAATGGATATCTGCGACGAGTGGACAGTTCGCTGCCTGAACAATCTGGCGAAATGCCCTGGTAGAGTCCTCGTCCGGGCATGAGACACGTA
>Ga0209052_1000610_pt1 | contig 11493 bp, 8 predicted proteins | sample WorMetHEROISLAND_2_FD_187409 | JGI IMG/M metagenome (GOLD analysis project Ga0209052, IMG submission 187409) | Marine gutless worms symbiont microbial communities from Max Planck institute for Marine Microbiology, Germany - Olavius sp. 4 HERON... | ecosystem: Host-associated > Annelida >...
CGCCAATTTTCCCTACCCCACCTCTGTTCAAGCCCAAATTTGAAAATGTTCCCTTTGCACTAGATCGCTGAAATTTTGCGTGCGGCGAGCGAAGACATTGGGCTAATTAACCGTGTAATAAAATTCCGCCTAGCTCGACGTATGTGATCACAATCCACCAACGTCACAGACGGACAGACAGACAGACGGACGTCAAGCGATCCCATGACCGCTACATTGCTAAAGCATGTAGCGGTAAAAACCGGTGATGACGTTACAAGAATTACAATTACAACAATAAATTTATGTAGCGCAATGACAGAAAAAGTTTCTAATAAACTTAAGAGTGAAATACCGACTGACAGCAAATGAACTAACCTCTAGACGTCAGTCAAGGTCAAACCACTGCTAACCGTACAACTACTGTATGTACTACGGTCTAATACTTGTAGCATGCAATACATGGAGTTGTAGTAGTATCGGATGAGATAAAGACCTGAGTACGGTGAGTGGACAGAAATGTTCAGTGCCAAAATGTGACAGCATGTCAACTCGAAGGTATTTGCTGAAGATAGCCGAGTGCTGGATCGGAAACACTTGGACTAAACGTTCATCACGAGCGTGGAACGTACCCAATGACTTCCATTCCTTGCTCGGATATCTAGCACCACACAGACCACACACATAGACACACAGACCACACATGCAGAGACCACACACAGAGAGGCACAGAGACCACACATATAGACACACAGACCACACACAGAAACCACACAGAGAGACATAGAGACCACACACATAGACACACAGACCACACATGCAGAGACACACAAACCACATGCACAGACACATAGACCACACACATAGACACACAGACCACACATAGACACAGAGACCACACACAGAAACCACACAGAGAGACATAGAGACCACACATAGAGACCACACACAGAAACCACACAGAGACATAGAGACCACACACATAGACACATAGACCACCCACAGAGACCACACACAGAAAGCACACACAGAGACATAGAGACCACACACATAGACACATAGACCACACATATAGACACACAGACCACACACAGAAACCACACAGAGAGACATAGAGACCACACACATAGACACACAGACCACACATGGAGACCACACACAGAGAGGCACAGAGACCACACATGCGGACAGAGAGACCACACACACAGAGGCCACACATAGACACAGAGACCACACAGAGAGACACAGAGACCACACACATAGACCACCCACAGAAACCACACACAGAGACATAGAGACCACACACATAGACACATAGACCACACACAGATATATACAGAAAAGCACCACACACTTCGAGGGCAAAAAATACAAGTCTTGATCTTGGAAAAAAGTCTTCATCTTTCTCTTGAGAAAAGTGTCTTATTTTGGTCTTGAAAAAAAGTCTTGTTTACAGACCACAGTCAGACATGCACATACATAAGCAATAAAACGTTCCCAACAACTTCCTTGCTCGGATATCTAATACACATGGATAGACACACAGTAGTAGTAGTAGTAGTAGTAGTAGTAGTAGTATCAGTACTGTAGCAACAAACATCTGAATTGAGCACTAAACGTTCCCAAAGACTTCCACTCCTTGCTCACATATCTAACTCACATGTCTAATACACAGTAGTAGCAGTACTAGTAGCAGTATCAGTAGTATTAGTAGTAACAAACACCTCAACTGAGCACTGAACGATCCCAGACATAACAAAGCTGCAGCACAGATCTTGCAGTAGAACTTAAAAGTGAACACGTGCTGTAAGAGGATAAACACTGTGTACAGCCAGAGCCAGTATTCACGACACACTGAAAACTGTGTATAACTAAGAAGAAGAAGAAGAAGAAGAAGAAGAAGAAGAAGAAGAAGACTTTGCATAGACAGCTAGGTCCGTTGCGTGGGAGCTCATCCCCTTTTCAGCACTTTGAGCCGGCGAGGGTTAAACCCAATTATGCTAGCATACAGCCCAAGTCCGCCAGATAACGGACTGGGTCAGTATGTCAGCAGTCCTGGTAACAGGGCCTACTGTTACGCAGAACTCGCCGTTTCTTCCCTGGTGATGGCCGTAATCATCACCAGTACTCATTTTGCCTACCCACGGAGGGATGGCCAGGTTGAGTTGGCCTGGGTAGCTGGTTACATACAAAGATGGTTTACCCGTTTTGAAGACGGTCACCCATCCAAGTACTAACCGGGCCTGGCATTGATTAACTTTGTTGATGCGACCGACGACGTTCTAAGCCAAACTGCCGTATAACTAACTACACGTGTATATTGACACCGAGAGACAAACAGACAGAAAGACAGACAGAGAGACAGACAGACAGGTAAACAGAGGGTGAGACGGACCTGTCAGTGACGTGAACTTCAAAGCTCTGTGGTAGCGATGAGAACAGTTCCAGGTTACCAATCTCAATAGTCTGCACTTGGACCGATTCACACAGCTCCACTATGAAACTACCGACAAAACAACAACAACGTCAAGTCACCAAACTGCACTTCGAGAAAATCAGACTCCATGTTTTTTCAAACTATTCAAAGAATTATGGTCATACATCAATAATTTCTCTTGAGAGAAATTGCCATTGATGAGCACCAACAATACTTGCACAAAGCAAAGAATTGTTAGAAGCAGAGAACTGACTTGGACAGTTTTATAGCCACAGATCAGACACTAGCACAATGACTTTGTGAACTTACAAGTAGCAAGACACATGTGAAAACTGCACTGTTATTTATCACATGTAACATATTATAACAAAATATGGTTTTATTGCATCAGAAAACACCAACAAAAACACGCATTATAAGCTACAAAAAGCTGACTATAGCAATACAAATTCAGAGAGAAAAAAGTGAGAACTTTTTCAGCAACAATTACAACACTTTCGTTTTCCATTTCAGCATCGTAACCAATTACAATTCCTACACATTCTATGTACACTAGATCCCTTCAGCTTTTCTTGCTGCAGATGTAACACTATCTTCAGGGAATCGTTTAAACAGGTTAACCCTCCACTGGGCTGTGCGACAGTCTGAAAACAAACAGATTGACAATTACAATTTCCTGGCTTTGTAATGGTTAATCACATAATGCTTACAATTTCCTGGCCTTGCAAGGGTTAATCATGTACTGGTCTTTGTTTTCCATCAGTACGAAGGCAGCGTTCTGTGCTTCTGCATTGACGGAGACAATCTTAGCACCACAAGTAGCCGACGCGTAGTTGACAAGCTTCTTGCTCGTCTTCAGCAGCTTTGATGATGACGATGACGACGATGACGCTGCTGCTGACGCTGCCTGGACTGATGTTTCTGATCAGATGAATACACGACAAGCAGACAATACAGCATTGAGTAGTAAACTGAAAAGATGTGACGACATATTGCGTGGCCATCCATCTACAGCTGAGTATCCCTAATCCAAACCTTCACCTTTTGAACTAAACACATCTTAAATACATAGCAAATATTCTTTCAACAACTGTTCTAACAACTAATACACCTGAAGAGCGGTTTCTGTTCTTCTGCGGTGAGACAGAAAGAGACTCAGAGACAGACAGACAGAGAGAGAGAGCGGTGTATGCGAGATAGCAATGAGTGTAAAATTAGAAAGCTGACAAGTGCTTTTTGTTCTTCCGTTGTAAGACAACCAGAGACAGAGAGAGACAGACAGACAGATAGGCAGAAAGGCAAAGAGACAGAGTGAGGGAGAGAGAAACAGAGAGAGAGAGACAAATATATATATAGAGAGAGACCGAGTGGTGTACGCAATAGCAATGATTGTAGTACTAGAGACCTGACGAGTGGTTTTTGTTCTTCTGTTGTTCCTTCTGTTTCCACTCGTCAAATGATGGCATGGGCATGTCTTCAGATGGCAGCTTCACTTCACTCACGCTACATCATCATCACCATCATCGTCAGCAACAGCAGCATAGAGGGATTTCATAAGAATCACTTCTAGGCCACAGATAGGCAGCAATACAAATTCGTTTTATGTTTACATTTCTGTTTATGATGACAGCAATGATGCTAGTGTATAACTTGTCTACTGTATTTCATTCAGTATTTCACAGATTAATGTAGCACACAACTACTGCACCCAACCACTCATCAGAACATTTTCAATACAGCTGCCACTACAGTGCTACTATACATAGCTACAGACTCTTGTGATTTTTGTTTATCCGTCAACTTTTCCCACTTATTAAAATGTTAGGCTAGTCGACAAAGTTTTGGTAGTGCTGACTGCTGAGGCTGGCATTCCTTGCACACCAGCAACTAGTAGTGAGTAATTTATAAGTAAGTAATTAGTAGGCAAGTTTTATTACTTCAACAGTGGCAGAATACCGCTAGATTCTACAGATTCCTACAGTGTGAGAGCACTGAAAGAATTCACACACAAAATGTCTTCTCCGATGCAGAAAGACGGTGAACACCACACAGTCAACAAATGTTTAAAACAAACATCTGAATCTAAATCTAATCTAATCTAAGAACAATTTGATATAGCGCCAGCAATTGTCACGTTGTCACTGTGAATCAGAAGTGCTGTGACGATGCTGAAACATCAAGCATCGCTTACATCCTTCAAGAAAACATCAAGCACATCACTGCTTACACCCACCACTTCCAATCAGCTTCTGATGACCTACTAACCCACCTCTGATGTATGCCATGTAGATGACATACTGACCTACATACCAACAACATATTACTATTATAAAGAGCTCAAAGTAAATTTTTAAAAAAGCACGATGACAAACTTTGTATCCAGTTTGTCAGCACCGACTGGTGAAACCTGAGCATCTGTCGCGATGCTATCATGCTCACGTTCCACCGTGGTGACTTCTTCCACAACACTACAACAACAGATTGTTGCACACTCACTCACTCGTCATTACTAGTAGCACTAGCACAACCAAAGACGTTCTATTATTAGCTCTAGACTGGCAGCGTATTGGCCAGCGCCTATCGAGGCTGTGGCACAGTGCTAGCTTATAATGTCGTCACATGACTTCCGGCTAGGCTAGCAGTGTGACTCAGCCTTCATGACAGCAACGCTTCATTGACAACAATGGGCATCGCTCGAGATACCGTACTATTAATCGATATAAATTTAGTATACAGGCCGTATATACGATAATCATCAATAATCGACAATTAACATAGCTAAAAATAGAAGATCTTTGGTCGGCTATACTGTCGTTACGTGACCGCAGGCGGTGCCGCTGCGGAAGGCGGAGCTGCTAGTCTATTTTTAGAAAGGTCTTTGAGTACAACTGACACATTTATTCACAGTTCACTGCAAACCAACATCATTAGCACTGTCAGCATGCAGAGCTGTAATGACACAACAGAACAGCATACAGACACAAACAGACAGACAGACAGACAGACACAGTGGACGGATGACATAAGAACAGCATGCCGACCAGATGGCTGTGGTACACAAGGGACAGACATCTGCCCCCACCCGCCCTGTACCATAGATGCAAAAAATGTTCAAAAAATATTTTTATAAAGTTAAAAACGAAAAAACGTGACAAAGATAAAAAAACGTTTGTAAACGTTGAATAAAAACGTTAATGTCTACTATGTTCCACCCCATGCCTAATACCTAAACCTCATTTCAAGACAACTCGAACTCGAAGTACCCAGCAGAATTTTACAGTTATCACAAGTAATTTCTGGGCTTGCAGTTGCAGGCCGATACACAAACGACTGCTACTATGCTCTGTCTTGCACGTTTTTTTACATCTATGCCCTGTACAACCGCCACCTGAGACAACTGCCCAACAGCTATCTGTTCTCCCTAGGCCCTAGGTGGCAGTGGTCCAGGGGGCAGGTGTCAGGGACTTATGGTATACTGCCTGAGGTGAAACAGTGGAGCAGTGAGGCATAGACAACAGACTGGTTTGTTAGGGTGTGTACTGTAGGCTAGTGTAAGCGACAACAATACAGACCTATCTGCAGCATCAGTGGGACTTGCATTAGCATCCGATGAAACATGAGTATCATTATCATCACCATCACGATCTGTTGTCTCAGTGACAGGACTAGCACTTGCAGTGTCATCAGCAGCAGGCTGAGTGGACACATCAACAAGACCAGCAGAGTTCACAGCCGATGATGATGATGATGATGATGGTGGATGTGACTTTGTTGATGAGGGCACATCACCAGGAGGCTGAGACTCAGACTGAAGCACAGCATCAGCCGGCTCAACGACTGATTCATGTTCTCGGGTGGACGCAGTGAGCCGCTGACTGCCTGTAGCCAAGCTAGGATCACTGTCTGATGAACTCGGGCCTGATGCAGACTTTGAATGACAATGATGATTATCACTCGGCTCTTTACCTTCATCACAACTCACGTCATCATCGCTGACTCTTGCTTCCTGATGACAACATTGTAACAACATAACATCGGCTAATCATCACTCGCCACAACAACGACCAGCACTGGTCAACAATATCACCACGAGAATTACAAACCAACACACACACACAGAATGTTGAGTAGACAAGAAAAACAAGAGCCCAGATGTCGCTAGGGTTAGCCGACCGTACTCATGGTGCACACTCGCAACCTGCATCCATAACTGTCCGAGTATGATGTTTCGAACACGTTGTTTGCCTGCGCCCGAAATGTAAACGTAGTTACTTGCTTATTTACATAACTTCCGGAAGTTATGTAAACAAGTCAAACGTCCGATACCTTCTCGAAATACTTGCATGTAAATTGTGGCCAAACAGCCGCAGTTAGCGACATGGTTACTATTGACAGCCTATAGGAACTTACCAACGCCCCATCCAACGGTACCATCGCCGACCCTCTACGATGTACCGTTTAGCCACAATACAAAACGTTACAGACAGACAGATGACAGACGGACAGAACATCGTACCATAAGCGCGACCGTACTACCCAGTACGGTCGGCTAAAAAACACTCATGGCAAAACATCACAAACAAGACTTGTCAATGTCCAACAGACAAGTGCACACAATTAGCACTGCACTATCATAACTGTCCTGGTGCACAATAGTTGACTGTCTGTTTTCCTGTATGCAAACTGCTTGTTCCAGGGTTTCTCCAGCAATATCACAAGCTAATCTGCTGACCGTAGACCCTGGCACTGTCGAACTTCATCGAATTCCATGGCATCGAAGTCATCGAATGACCACTCAAATCTTTTCTGCACCATCGCTGTCAGATTTAATCTCCAGTTTTTTGACGCAATCACTGAATTTTTTAATCTTCATTTATTAGCATATTTTTAAGAAGTCCTAAGTCTGAAAATGAGAGAATGGTCTCTTGGTGAAGAAAGAAGATGATGAAACCGGGAGCTAAGCTATAGGTCGACTGGGTGATGTGACTAAATTACTTAACACAGCAAAGAGACAGTCAGTAGCGTATGCAGGATACTGTCAACGAGGAAGCCTTCCCAAGTACCCTCCTTTTTCCAAAGAGCCCACAAGGTAAGAGGTCTGAGTGTATCACCCCCAGGAAATTTTTGAAATCGACTGCATACAACCACCATCGAACAACAACCACACCACCACCATTGGAGAAATACAATGCGTGGACGAATTAGTCGAATAATTTTGGCGTCAGTCGTAAACTCTTCAAGACATCGACACTGAGGTCTAGCTGACTGTACAAGACTACGTAAGTAACAACTGCAAGAAATGTGGAGTAATGGTGGCTTTACCAGTGGAACTTGAGCAGGTTGTGAGTTCTTCTCTTCCTCATCAAGAACACAACTACATCCAACCAGAAAACTACACACCACACCACAAACACACAAATGCATACTTTCATCATCACACGCAGGTTAATCACATTTAAGACTTTAAAATATTAATTGCCACTAAAATAATTCATCTCAATCAAAAATGTAATTGTATTATGTAGTCTTACACTTACTTACTTCGTGAAACTGTCAAGTGAAAACTTTGAGTTTACTGAACTTAGTGCTTATGAACATGACTGACGGCCAGTTTCCCATTGCTAACCGGTCAGTTATCTTTGACTCTAACTGACCGATTTGCATAAATTGCGTTTCTGGTAGCACAAACCATCCATCAAAATGGTCACCATTTTAACTGGCCGATTTCTGCCAGTTAGCTAACCGACGATCGATTAACTGCTTCCAAAATGGCATTTTATACGATTATTACGAAGCATGTGATACTATAGAACGACCTTACCACATAGCACTGCGTTCAAACCACTGGAGGAGACGTTTGCTACTACAAATCTTCACTACAAAGTTCATTCATGAACTGACAAAATGGCCATGCTGCGATCGTCAGGCTGGCTGACTGTTGCTTATGCTCATTAATATTCATGACGTTTGCCTGCGTCAGCCTAGCGTAAATAGTGCTGTGTGGCACGTTGCTAAGCAACGATCATTTAACGCTCAGTTAGCTGACCATCAGTCAGGATTCTGGTCGGAAACACGTCTAGAGATAACTATCCAGTTAACGCTATCTGATAGTTAGGTAACTGATGAGTTAAGTAAAAGAACGAGCACCTCGCCCTGAGAAGTGTAACTGGAGTTGCATTAACAGCTTTAGACCCTGTTCTCAGTAATAGTAACAAACTAGCACAAGCATTTCTGTGGTGAAATGTTGCTTTGTTTTTCATTAATTAATGCATGATTAATCGTGATTAATATATTTGGTATATTTTATTATCATACAACTAATCACAATTAAAATTTTTAACCACTCAGCAGCATTAGTATAGAACTAGTTTTTGTACGTGCATCAGTGGCATTGTTGGCTAAAAAGGTTGGGGGAGGAAGTTGCAATTTCCGACAGACATAATATAGGTGCTCAAGTCCAACTGTGCCCCTGAATTCTACCAAATGGGAAATTTCAACCCAAAACTTCGCATTTTTGAACATAAATTTAATATAATATTTTCAGACAGGATAAAAGTTAGGGTCAGTTGCTGCCTAGCCGTACTATATACGGCTCTGATCTGGGTGTTCTTCAGTACACGGCTTAGTACTAGGCTAGTTGCTGCCCCGCTGTCACAGCACCACGACTAGTGTGCATTCTGACTGTAGTTTGCGTCAGTCACGTAATTAAACTATTAGTATTACTACTACTCCTACCATAAACGCTGGTTGTTCTTTAATGTGTATTGTCTAGGCGCCTGGGATGGATAGTCTCCTAATAAACCAACACCTCAAAATCGACACACCCATCTAAACAGCTTCTTCATACGAAGTGCGTCTGCCACAGAAAAAAAATAGCATACCATAACAACACAGCCCAAAACGCTGTCATTGCGTGTATGTCATTATACGGAATTGTCAAACACAGCAAAATGTTAAACCAAAAACACGATTACTTCAAACAAACAAACACATCGTCATGATGTAAACACCATAGATAAAATCAATAAATATAGCAAAACTGACGTGTCCCAAACCAGCATTTGATATCTATGTACTTTGACTCTGGAGTCTGGTTCCAGCATGCACAGATGAGACAGCTGCACAAAATAGTACAAGTTTTGCTGCACAGTGCACATATCGTTTAATGGTCCATACCCACAAGTCTGCTGGAGTAGACGTATTTAAGAATTCTTATTAGCATAAAAATAAAAAAGACAAAAAAGTCTATCTTATGAAGTCTATGGCTTAATAGATATTGGAATATTTTTGTACATGACTGTTTCCCAGCAGTTTTTAGTTTGTTTTTTTTTCGTTTGTTATGGGCAGACTTCAGATAGAGAACATATTTTTTTCTGGGTGACTTCTAGTAAGTCTTGACTGAACTTCTTACATATTTTACAACGCAGTTTGCCATTCTACAGGATCCATTACACGTCTTGCCCAGAGTCGATGCTTACCAGAATTTGGCACGGGCCATATACATCGGTTTAATAAGTGTCATAGTTTACTTCTAATAAAATCTGTAATAGAATAACACATTATTGGTTACACATGACTATCAGGGCTGCATAACAGCAAGTGAGAGAAATCTACAAGATGTCAATATTCTCAATTTAAAATTTCATCGAACATACACATCATCAATGGGAAAGTATAATAGCACATATACCACCGAAAAGTACAATAAATATTAAATAAATCAATTCTAATACAATATTGTTCCAATTAAAGCAGCAGGTAAAACATGACTAAACAATGCCAAATTAGAATAACAAGAAGAAAAAATACTAAAAACATTGTTAACAAAAGGAATAGTAACAACAGTGAATGTGCTTCTTTAACTACGAAAAAATTAAATCGCAAAATATGATTTCAGACAATAATCATGAGAAGAGTACAAAGACAATGTTAAAAGCATAAAGTGGTGTAAAACAGCAATGGAGAAATGTAATGAGAAATGTAGCATTGAATGCAACACTAACTACAACTCAGAAAACAGTCGATACATAGTTACATACATTGGCCCACAACAAAACATGCTTATGGGTAGTTTGGCAAAATGTACCAATTTCAATAATTCTTTCACTTTTACATTCCTCACCTCAAATCCGCTGCTGCATTACCTCACAAAGTTTAAATGTTCAACTGAAAAACTTTGCAGCAATTTGCACTGTTGAACATTCTAATTTTCCAAAAAAATGTGGCAAAATATTTAAGGCTAGATGACAGGCTTTACTGCAGGTTATTGTGCTGTTCCTATGTGAATGCAGAAACGAAAGAATATCAAAATCAGTCCACATTTGTGGGTCTCAGCTGGAGTATAAGTTTTGACGACATGGCAATCATGTCAAAGACATTGTCCAAGGACAGACTGGACACTTCAGTGTTGTTGATTTGCATCACCTCATCACCAACATTCAGCAGACCAGCATAGAAGTGCGCAGGCAGACCGTCACTCAGACGAGATATGTACAGCATCTCTGTAATAACATAACATAACAGTCAATCGATCAATCAATCAATCAATCAACCAAAACACATTCAGATATCAGTGGCATGTCCACACACATTTGAACAGACAGTAGCAGTAAGTAATACCCCGTTTCATTGTGTAAATGGAGTATAACTATCAACAAAGGCAAAAGAGAGGCACACATGATACGATAGCATAACTGATCCCGGTCTCTAGGCAGTCAGCCTGCAGCCAACATAGTCATAACTTTCTGGTTATGATGCTTGTTTGTTTTTTACGCGCCACAGCTGTACCGGCAGGTACTGCTGAGGCACGTATTAGCTATGGGAATTCTGTCTGTCTGTCTGTCCGTATGTCTGTCTGTCATGACCCGGTGGTAAACCAAGCCCAGGTGAGATAGAGACTTCGGGTCTTCACCATATGATAGCCTAGAGACTCTATAGTTTCTAATGAGGTAATTTGGTGCCGCTGGGTGAGGAGATTACCCTCGAACGAGGGCAGCAAAGAGGGGTACCCACCATTAGAAATCGTTATTTTACCACTATTGGCTCATCTAGCGTGAAAACGGTTGCAGATAGATGCA
>Ga0209052_1000611_pt1 | contig 11492 bp, 9 predicted proteins | sample WorMetHEROISLAND_2_FD_187409 | JGI IMG/M metagenome (GOLD analysis project Ga0209052, IMG submission 187409) | Marine gutless worms symbiont microbial communities from Max Planck institute for Marine Microbiology, Germany - Olavius sp. 4 HERON... | ecosystem: Host-associated > Annelida >...
TCAGAGTACAATATCAGTCAGAAACTGCCTCAAATTACAATATACAAATAATACATTATTTTGTTTTTCTTTACATAATTCATTGACAATCATTGTGCAAATAGCTCCAATTGTGCTATGAATAATAAATTTTGCTTCTGATGTACACATGAGCATGTTTGAATACTTGGCAGTTACGATCAGGTTTTTGCTGGTTTAAACCAAGTTTTTTGCCGGTTTAAACCGGTTTAAACCACTGGCATGGCAGAAACCCAAACCTGTCGGTCATGTTAAACACAGTGTTCAAGTGTTCAACATGACCACCACTCACTGCAATGATCGATGGTAATCATTTCCCAAACGGTCCAATTGCGTTAAGCAGTTGCACTTTCTATGTGCCATGTAATACAACATGTAATGCAACACAGTAAAAATTACATCACGGAAATGGACAATTTTTCAACGATTAATTGTGTGATTAATAGTTCAGCTCTGCAGCTCTATAGTAAGTAAACAAAGTACGAAACATAGCCAGACTAAAAGATAACTGCTGAAATGTTTTGCAGAATACATTGAAAAATACAGCCGAAAAGAAGCAGATTTCAAAAACCACTAAAACTAAATGTTACATTTTATCTAACACAATGCATCATTCTGTCCCTAAAACAGAACATTCCCGTCCACTGTACCACACTTCAAACCGTTATGTATTCATTTTATCTTTCGGCTTCTTTTGTAAGTGTCCCAAGACAACAGAGATCTAACTTCAGTTTCATAATACTTGAGTCAGACAAAACAATAACTACCTGATCAAAGTCCTCGTAGTTGTGACCGATGGCATCAGCTATTTCTGTAGCACCCCATGCACAGCAGTATGTTCAATACTAATAACAAAAATGTCACCAAATGGCTCTGTCATAGAACTGTATAATTTGGTATCAGCTCTGGCCCCAATGTAGTAAACAAGTATGGAACTTCTTTACCTTTCTACCTTTTACCTTCAATATAGCATGCACAATAACAAACAACAGTACAAAAAAACGGTGTCAGAATAACGAGAAGAAAAAATGCATAGAGAGTGAATGTGAGAGCAAATTCTCTGACATTTCCTTAACACTTTGTGGAACTCTGCACAATTTGTGATTACCGAAGTAATGCTTAATTAAGAGTATAATAACACAACAGTAATAACAGTATAATAGTGCAGTCTAAAGCAACAGAAAAATGCATGATCTAAACTACTGTCCTACTACAGTGCCATGAAACACTCGTATTGCCCCAAAAGTGAAGTTAATTTTCAATTAAAAGATTTTTCCTCGACACTATGGTACCATGACTTCTGATAAATTTTCTGACATATCTTTCACAGCTGTCAAATTCATAAACACTGCAGACTTATTGCACTAGAGAGAGAGCCACTCCATCCCCATTGCGGCTACTATTTGGGGATGTTCCACTAAGATTAGGTGTTGTGGCTCCAATAAGCAAAGACCCTGAGCTGATCATATATGTACTGTGACCTGGCAACTTACAGTGGAAACTTACACAGGAAACTGGATAATCACCATGACATCACTAGTACATACCACTTCGTGGTCCTGGATCCATTCCGTCCTTGGACTTATCCACTTCCGCTGAGGACATCACATCCGGCTCATCCATAGGTTGGGACACCGTACCACCTGTGTACAACACACAGCCAGATAAGCAACTTGAGCAGTACTCACACTTCTCATGCAACTGCAATATATACCGCAGTACAATGTGGTGATCTGTTTTTACAACTGATTTCAACTGATCTGAATAAAGGTGATTCCGTTTTAGTAAAAATAATACCGACGTTCCCACACACCCATACATAACAGTCACTATCTGGTAAACTGAAAAGAAACAACACCCACGATGTAAGTCAGAAATACAAATGTTTTCCACAGAAAAATACTTGGGAAAGGATTGATTTGTATATAATTCAAGCTTGAGGTTCAGTCCTACCACCTGCAAACTAATGCTAACAACGCTGGTAGGTGGCCTCGTCAAAGTGTCACTTGCCACTGTGTCAGCCTTGAGTATAGATGTCAACAGCACCACTGTGATTAATGATTACGTAACTTTCACACTGCTGCTGCATCACTAGCTCCATCGGCTGCCAATAGCCCTTCACTGGCACTAATTAGTTAAGTTGCCATGATTACCTCTGCCCACGGTCATGATCTCGGCCATACCCATGTGGCCAGATGAGTAGGATAAGTCATTTGCATAAACGTTGAAGGTAAAAGTTAAAAGTTAGAGTTATATAATAGTGCGCTCTAAAGCTTAGCTTAAAGCTTAGCTTAATCTAGCGCACTTAACCACCATAACCACTTAGGCACCGGGAAAATCTCTTCTGTACCCCAGTTTCTTGGAGCTGAGAAACTAGGGAGGCAATGTGTGTAAACAACTTGCCCAAGGTTGCTACCCAATGAAATAGTGGTGCGACCCTAGCCATACTATATACGACTCTGATATGAGAATCTATGAAACACGGCTTAGTACTAGGCTAGCGCGACCCGGGATACGAACCCGGGACACCAACCTCGAATTCCAAGTGAGCTAACCACTACACCACTGAGCCACACCAAACGTAACAAACCACAGCTTTTCTTAGCCTGCAAGTGTCCGTTAGCATGAGCAATGGACATAATTAGCTCGTGCTAATCTGCTGCCACTTCTGACACAGTAAAGAACACGCAGCAGAACTATCTGCGCACACCTTGCGCCTTTACCTGCCCGCCAATGGAGCAATTACAGCCATGTCAGTTCACATGGCCAAAGACAATCGAGAAACACACTGATCGTGATTCGGCAATAAGTGCTACTGCAAAATAACTTGAAGAATCCATCTCACCAGATGACAGTGGCATTATCTTCCACTTGAGTTAGAAATACGGTGATGCTCCTAGTTAAAACACGGTGACAAACAACGTTAATTGTGTCGGAAATGACGAAATGGGCGTGGCTGCGGAGTGCGGACCGCGGTTGATCACGTAGGGTGTGTTCATAAACTTCCCACGTCCGGTTCGTCTGAGTAAATCGAGTTGCTTCGGGTTTATGAAAGGATAGATCGGCTTGTGTGTGGCACTGGCACGGCACGGGCGTTGCGGTGTAAACATTGCGAAATTTGCAACAAATATAATTACGAACAATAACGACGGACAAGATTCTGACATACAGCCATTATAGTGATGAGTCATGACACACTCGCCAGTTTTCTGACCCCTAGTTGCCGGTACTGGTAGACTGGCGCCAGCAACTGTCCAGTGTGTCATAGTTTCTGGTACCAGACGACTGTCGCTAGTTTCTGGCGACAGAAACCGGTATCGGCAGTTGGCGCCAGAAAACTGGTGAGTGCGGCATCACTATTACGCCGGTTCTTAAGGTTTTAACACCAGCTTCCCTGAATGACTACCGACACATCTCTGTCACTCCTATCATTTTCAGAATAGCTGAAAAGGATATAGTTAAGCCCTATATTAGACCTGCTATATCCCGATATGCCATTCTTGATCAATTTGCTTTCAAACCCATAGGGAGCACTACTTAATGACACTCGTATGTCTCCAGCACCATGTCACCAAATATAGATAAAACATATATTGATGTCACGTGTCTCCTTGAGATTAACTCTTGTGTAGATGCTTTATTATTGACTTTAGTAAGGCCTTCGATCGCGCCCCCAATTTGGGTTATCAGTTTGTGAAGGGCTGGGTCCTAACCCGGATTTGCCCGTGCGACTTTATGAACGCGCCCGTTGTCCAACCAACAACTACTTGCGCTCTGCTAGCCAAGCGGATCATGTTTACGTGTAAATGTAAACAAAGTGAAATTGTAGTGTGATATGTTTAGATATGACGATATAACGTCATAATATGCAAAATGAGTATCTTCATAGCAGGTTTAGGTATTCTTAGTGTGATGTGTGGGTTGATATACAGACGATCGAGTCACCCTGGATGTAGAGATGCACAGTTCAACAAGTTTAAGAGAACCTACCTTTTGGTCTATCTCCTTGCTACAGGTCGAATAAATTCTGTTCACATAAAAAATCATGAATCAGATAAAGAGAACTGCAAAAAGCATTTTGCGTGGTATCTTTGAGGAGAGAAAAATAGCTGCTGAACTTAAATACGAATAAATGTATTTTATGACATAATACTAGGTCATCCGCTCTGCACTTAATGCTCCTCTGTAAATTAGGGATACCGGTTTATAGCGGAAATTTTTCTTAAAATATGCGGGCCGTTTTGGTGCAAAATATGCGGGAAAATATGCGGAATTTGGCGAAATATGCGCTAAAATATGCGGCGTATATGCAGCATATATGCTGCATATATGTGGCATTACGGAAATATGTGGCGTAAATGACGCGTGCGCGTGTGTTTACGTTGGACAAAATGTGCAGAAATGCTGAAAAATGCGATCGCATATGCGGAAATATGCGATTATATGCGAATTTTTGCAAATTGATGCATAAATAAATATTCTAAATGCATAAATAAATATTCGAAATTTTGAAAATGCCATTATATGCCGGAAAATATGCGATATGTGCATTTTTGCAAAATATGCGAAATATGCTGCGATCGCATGATCGTTATAAACCGGTATCCATCCCTAGTAAATGATTACGCTAAACTGCTTAGCAACTGTAACAGCTGGTCCTAAATACTGAAAACAACCGATTGATATATGGAAAACTACCAGAAATTCCGTAGTTTTCGTTTGTTTTTGGTAACCCAAACTCTAACCAAAAATGGAGTACCCCCTTTGCCTAATCCCATTTTACCTGAACCGTATCCCTAACCGTAGGCGTAGGCGAAATGTGATTAGGTGAAATGCGAGGACACCCTGAAAACTACCGAAAACAACTTCATTCTCGGTAGTTTTCTGTAAGTTTTTGGTTGTTTGCGGTAGCTTGTGGTTGCTTTCAGTATTTAATGCTATGCTACCGACTGTAACAGCATAGCATGTTGGCTTTGTGGACTGTAGGCCTAGTGTGATGTCTGGCCAGTGCATTTGTTTCCTGTTGCAGTATTTGCATAATACTGGGAATGGATACAGAAATGCAGACATGGCCTACATTTCATGATTGCACCGTGTGTTATGTTTTGTTACACATAATGTCCTGGTGATCACTTTGTCTTGACAGCAGACAGGGGTGCCAGGGGGCAACTCCCCCTCCCCAACTACAGTTGTGATTCTGGGAGTCAAAATTTGTGCAGTAAAACTAACAAAATTTATACCCACTGCATGCATTTTAAAAAGCATTTTTCATGCCCAAAAATGCACTTGCGGCCAGAGCTCCCCTCCGGACTCCACTGAGGAAGCTTCCAGTGCTCCCCAGACTCCACTATAGCTTGTGGGAGAGAGAGAGAGACAGATTATTAACCGTAACGACAAATACATAATAACAACAATTACTTGATAACATAGGAGGGTGGCCAGTAAGTGGGTAAGGGGCTCGCTGCCCCTCCCAAGAATCCCACCCCCACTCTATGCCTTTGGCCTCAATTTTGGGCAATTTGGGCCTTAGTCAGCCATTCCCAACTCCAATTTCTTGCTACACCTATGGCACACAGAACTACTGTTGTTCAGATTTATGCCTGTGTTGCTTGTGCAGCGACTGATTGGTTACAAGGTCCATACATATACGCCTTGTATGACAGCTACGGCATCTCAACACATGACATCGAGCGATTGTTTGTTGCTGGCTATGGCTCTAGCATGGTGTTTGGTACCATTATTGGATCTGTTGCTGATAAGTAGTATGTTCACAGACATTGTGCTGTTTATTGTCTTAAAACAACTAAACTTTTCCATAGCTGAAATGATCTATGACCGTGAAACTTTGGCCATTGGCAATTGTGCAATGTTTTATATTTTATGTTCATAAACATAAGTTTGCAGTTTGCACAATTATCACTCTATCTGGTACATTGTGTTATGGAAGGCACAGATATGGTTTTATTTGTTAGTTTTAATTGATTGGTGCAGTACAAAAGTGATGTGATGTTGTTTTAAGTTTGAGACATGAAGTTATAAAGCAGTTGTCTGTAGTCTAATGTAAGTGATTTATGACATTTGATATTGTGATTGTGCATATTGCAGTGGTCGTAGAACAAACTGTCTGATATATGCATTTCTGTACAGCTTCTCCTGTTTCACAAAGGTTAGTGTGACTTGCAGTTTGACAGTGTAGTACTTCTGTCGTGTTTAAAGCGATCATCATTCGGCAAGGTGATTAACCAAACATTGTGTCTGCTGGTCTTCATTACTATGCTGGGGACTAATTTACAACACTTTTTACGAATTTTTTGTAAAATCTTTGTTCGAAGTAAACAAGTTCCAATTTTGTAAGTTTTTTTTGTACAAATTTTGTATGTTCGTTTTTAAAGCCTGAGTTACGAATTCGTAGCTCTCAGCCGATCGCGACGCGTTGTCACTGGGCCTGGTGGCGCACACCGCTGCACGCTGATTGTCTGCTTTCACTGTTGCCAATGGTTACCAATGTAAACAACGGCAAATTAACTGATTTTATGTCAATTTCCAGGCCTATAAATGCCGGAAATGAAATTTATACTTATTAGTTATTACGGCACTATTTCGAAATTATATACAAATGAAAAATCGAAATAATTACTGTATGTGTGTTTGATGTTTTCCTTCGTTAGCTATCGTACATTTTTCGTAACTTTTTCGTACATTTTTGTATGTCTTTCGTAAGATTTTTGAAAAAAGCGTTTTTTCGTAAACTTTTCGTATGTCTCATTTTTTTAAACATTTTTGTAGGTTTATCTTATGAAGTTCTGTAGATTAGGCCCCTGTTTTTAAGCTTCTTGTTATCTAGTATTATGATTGGTTTGTTGATTTGTTGATTTCTTGGTGATTTATCAATTTGTTCGTCAAGTCAGTGATTGCATAATTTATTGATTAATTCATTTATTTATCCATTCAGTTGTTGATACTCTGATTGAGTAACTGATCTTTCACTGTGCAGCATTTCAACAACTTCACGGTGCTATTAGCCGGCCGGCTTGTCGGAGGCATTGCAACGTCAATCATTTGCAGTAACTTTGAGTCGTGGCTCGTCTGTGAACATCACAAGGTTAGTTTAATCCAATTGCCAGTCAGTTTTCACTCTCTACCAGTGTATTATCAATTTATCATTCAATAAGTAATGTACAGTAGTTTAACAAGTTCTCTGGTACTTAACATTTCATCATCAGAGATTATGGATTGGGCTCCTCTGTAATTCTAGCATTGTACACAGAGCAGCTCTGTTGGATATTTTGCATGAAGATACCAGAATATGGGCAGATGTAAGAGCGCTGCAAACTTTGTACAATTTTATCACCACATTATTGAGTATTTCTGCTAGTAATCTATCATACCATTATAATCACTTACAGCTTTGGTTTATTTATCATTAACCCTTGTGGTGAAAGGTTGATTGGTCTGTCTGTGTGACGTTGAATGTAGAGAGGCTATGATGCTAACCTACTGCCCGGCATATTCGCTCAAGCTGTCATAGGAAATTCTCTCGTTGCTATTGTCTCTGGCGTTGTTGCTCAAGTGTCTGTCGATAGCCTCGGTTATACGTGAGTTGTTTTATTTCACATTTTCGTTGGTAAATTGCCTTCAGTTTTCTTGGTAAATATGCTGAAGTTGCTCTTATAGATGTCTTCTTTCTCGGTTGGTTGGGTGGTAGAAAATGGCATCTAACTTATGGAACGTTGACCGCAGCAGTCTTGAAAAGTTTGGAGTTAAATGTCTGTACTTATGTTGAAGCACAGATAGCTTTGTATTGGAATATACCAAAAGGTAATTAGACACCCTTATTTATTTTGGTTAGTGATGGTGACATTGGGCGACTTCACTTTTTGACTTGACTTAAGTCAAGTCGACTTGACTTAAGTCAAGTCAGTTCACTTCGGTCTAAGTACCTACTTAGACCAGAGTTTAACTAGACTTCGGTCTAAGTATGTACATACTTTTGCACGTAAGACTTTTGCAAAGCGAAATCACTTCACTTTTTGGCTCAAGTAGGTACTTAGACTGAACTTTCGCTCAGCGAATTGGCTCATCGAAAGTCAAGTCAAAAATGTCTGTAACTCTGTTGTCATGAAGCCCAATATGTCTGTAATGTAGTTCTCGATATTTTGGTTGTGGCAGAGCACCATTTGATTTGGCAATTTCTCTGCTGGCAGTCATGAGTGTTGTCATAATGATATTATGGGATGAAAACTACGGTGATTCTTCTGCTAAAGCCTTACACTCGTTCACAGATGCCATGAATACCATACGTCAAGGTGTGTGTTGAGCATTGTGCTGTTGAAATTAGTTAGCATACAAATGAACATCGTTCTTTTCTTAACTTTTTGGCATTCATCTGTTGCTGTCAATCAATCAAAAAGTGTTGCGAACCAATCAGAGGCACGTAGTGCCTGGGTGTGATGCTCATGACTAGTATAGGCAATGTCAAACAGTTCAGTTTTTAAACTAAGCTTAAAAGTGCTCAGAAGCTCAGCACATGTACAGTTAATTGACTGACTTCCAGGCTGAAATAGTACACACTATTTCTAATTAGTTTGATGTTAGTTAAACTAATTAGTTTGATGTTACTTTTTTATCAACTGATATTCTTATAATAATTAACTACTGGTATAGGTTTTCTCAGTTGTACGATTTTATTAAAATGCTGATAACTGTTTCATTTATGAGGCAATTCGTGGTATCATGTACATTGTGTGAGTCAATCAGTTAATTATTTATTGTTTCGTAGATAAGTACCACAGTGCAAGTCTCAGAACACACAATTTAGGCTTTTATAAAGTAATTAGTCGTAAACGTCTGTGGAATGTCTTTGCAGATCGGAAGGTTCTGTGTCTGGGTATCATTCAGTCATTATTTGAAGGTTCGATGTACACATTTGTGCTGGAGTGGACGCCCGCTCTCACGCCGTCGGAGTTACAGTATCATTCTGCAGACACGCCAGACCTCGTGGGTCATCACGCCCTCGCAGCACAGACAGTAGACTCTGACGATGTGGATTTTGACGGACATCGAGGCGCCATTCCTCACGGGTTCATCTTTGCCGCTTTCATGGTAGACCCGTTCTCTTGCCGTCTATTCTCACTACTTTGTGCACACATGAAGGTTGCCAAAATCTCTGGAAAGTCAGAATAAATAGGACAAATGAACAAAAACCTCCAGTGCATAGTGTCGGGAGTGAAATATGTTAAGAGTTATTTTTTCTAATAATTGGTGTATCTGCTGTGTGATTTATTTTCCTGGATATTTTCTGCCTTTTCAGTCACCTGGGAAGTATGAACATACAGATGATAACTTAAGCTTGCTGACACCTTACGCATTGGGTATTTCCATACAGTTTATTTTAATATGCACGATACAATATGCATGTAATGGCAAATATAAAACTGGAACTTGCATGCGTTATGTAAATTAGCAGTTGGACAGTTTTGGAACCGATTAACCTCGATCATTGCTGCGAAGCGTGGTTATGTTGAACACCGTGCTCACTGTTCAAGTGTCCAGCATGACCATCTTTACTTCACTGCACTGATTGAGGCTAACCTTTTCTGAAACTGTCCAATTGCTCGATCGGCGTGTATGTTCTGCTTTTTGCTTTCTGGTACCGGCTTAACCTGTAATAACTTGCAGAAAAATTGGTTGGCTGATCGACAACGAGCATATGCATAATGCATGTGATAATATAATGTCATATTGTCATATGTGACAGTTGTGCTGGGCTGATGATTGAAAACATTCTTACTGTTTTGTGTTGATATTATCAGGTAGCTATTATGACTGGCTCGTCATTATTTAGAACTCTGTCCCAGACCAGAGAAGTCGAATCATTTATGAGGTAGGATTTGTTATCTCATTAATTGTGCTTGTGATGTTGAATCATTTATGACGTATGATTTGTGATCCCATTCTTTGTGCTTGTATTGTACGTGTTAGTTCTAACTTGTGTTTATAGAGAGTGATTTGATCAAAAATTTGCATGTTTAATTTATTTGTTCAATTTCATCCTATTGCCATGAGTTGTGTGTTTTTGAAATAAATTTTCACATGTACTCTGATAGGTTATGATAATAATGTCACTGTTTATAGAACACAGTGGAAATGAAGTATTAATATGTGCGAATTGGGACTAGTAAAATAAAAACTCTGGGTACTAAATAAATAAACTATTGTATAACTATTGTATATATAGAGGTTCATTGCATGTATTTAAGCTACTGTGGCTTCTGTCGATGCAGATGTGGCAGCATCCATATGCTGCACTAATATGACATATCGATACGTGATTCTGTAACAGTGTGCTTCTGTTTTTAATGCTGATATATGATGTTGTTGGCAGATTAGTACTGCTGGTTGCCTCAGTTTCTCTTGTCATTCCAATCGTCTTTCATGGTGTGAGTGAATTCATTTGCTCAGATTATTTCCATCACACAGATTTGCAACTGTTGTCTGATAGATCGGTTTAGATTGTTTATAAAGTCTAATGATTTATCATTTTTCCACTTTGCTTGTACATTCTCAGTTATCCGATGAAAAACTTATGCAACTAACTAACTTATTTTATTATTTATTTATTTATTAAACTAAGGAAATTTATGTCTGAAATGGTCACGATGCGGACTCGGAAATTGTGAACGTGTCTGCCAGGCACGCCACGTTGAATTGTTGGATGGCAACAGACAAGTGCTGAAACAGGAAAGTTGTTTCTTGCGGACTCATTTATTTATTTATTCTTTTGCTTCTCCTTTAGTCTTTGGCTCATATTGCTGCTGCTAACTACTCACATGGAGTAAATAATCCACTGTCAGCAGTGTTGTTCTATGTGCTTATTTCTAACTAGAAAATGCCATTATTCTGACTGTAGGCTAGCTGTTTAACTGGCTACCCAAACTTTCTCTTTGCATTGTTTTGCTGCCAAAATTGGTAACATTTTTGTGTCTATTAGCATTTCTGCTGTGGTTACAGAATCAGCCAGTCGTGTATGCGAGTTTTCTAGTGTTTGAGATTTGCGTCGGCGTCTTTTGGCCATCGCTCAGTACAATGCGCAGCAAGTACATTCCTGAAGCAAGTATGAATAACTTTACGTTCATTCTAGATTCGCTGTTTAGTGTGAAATGTTTAATACAGGTCCATATTAGACGAACATATGGACAAGACTGTGTCATGTCTATTTATTGACACTCCATACAAGACACCCTAAACACATGTGATCAAAAATGTGGAACTCTTTATGGCTTTTATGTCATTAATGGGAAGGTTTCGCTCCAATCTGTGCATAGAATTTGATTCAGGCTCAAAATAATATGCTGTACTTACCTTCACCAATGAGCTCGATGTTTGTTTGTAGAGCTGCTAATTTTATTAATTAGTTTTTGTGACACGTAGATTTTGTTTTAATTTCCGTTATACGTTAATAATATATCTTGTGG
>Ga0209052_1000612_pt1 | contig 11489 bp, 8 predicted proteins | sample WorMetHEROISLAND_2_FD_187409 | JGI IMG/M metagenome (GOLD analysis project Ga0209052, IMG submission 187409) | Marine gutless worms symbiont microbial communities from Max Planck institute for Marine Microbiology, Germany - Olavius sp. 4 HERON... | ecosystem: Host-associated > Annelida >...
ATGATGATTAGGCTCCAGAGGATTTCGTTTTTGATAAAAAAAAAACTTACGAAAACTGGCCGAAACTGGACGAAAATACTGATTTTTGACAAAATTGGTGAACTTTGGGATTTGGGACGAAATTTGCACTTTTTGATGAACGAAAAATGGCACTTTTGGCGGCAAAATCCTTTGGAGCCTAATGACGCTGAGTTGGAGGTAACCTAGAGTGTCTGTAGTGGTCGCGAGGATGATGTCGATATTGGCTTGTTGGCTCGGTTACTTGGCCGTCCCACCATTGTCCACTGCCACCACGTCCACTATACAGCTGACCGTTTATGCGTCCTCTTCTCTCACCGTGGAAGTTCATTCTCTGATGTGACTGTGTTCGGTAGCAAGGCTCTGGTACTCCGAAGCTTCTCGGTTCGTCCGTTTCCGCTAATGCTGATCTAGCGTAGTTCCAGCTGTCCGCGTCCCACGCATCAGCAGCAGCGTGACTCGACTCAGCAACTCGTGTGTCCGGCTCTGGCTGGCTGTTCCAGCAGGACCGAGGCGGGTAGTCCGGCGGACTCCGACGTATCGACGTTAAGCTGTGTCCAGCAGTATACGGTGAAGTGTGCCGATGAGGTGGTGGATACAGTCTGCTACCTCTGTTGCTAGTCACGGACTTGTCGAAGTTCTGCGGTGAGCGTTGGTGCGCTGAGACGCGTGAGTTCGGTCTGTGCTGAAATCGTGGTGGTGGTGGTGGTGGTAGACCGAGTCTGTTTGCACTGGGACGAAAGCCACTGTCAGATCGGTAATCGTCGGAGCTCGGTGGCAGGCGTGGAACGTCAAAGAAAGGTTGTGGTGAAGTGTGATCAGTCAGTCTGTGTGGTAGTGGAGGGCACAGTCTGCTGGCAGGTGGCCTGGAGTTGATCTCAGACCATGACCGATGTTGTTCAGTCGGTCTGTGTCCATGTGGTCCCCGCAGTGTGTCGGCGGATAACCTTGGAGACTTCAAAGCCGACGATTCCACGTCGTTGTCATCATCCGAATGTGTCTGCTTGCTAACACACACACACACACCTACAGTAAAATGCTCCAATCACATCAAAATACCATCAATACCCCAACGCGAAAATCACAATATCTGTGTAGTGTGAGAATATTTTTGCACCAAATTTTCCTCGTTCGTTTAAGACACAATACTTCGAAAGCCTGCTTAATTGTGCTACATTTACTTAATGTTTGGCGAAGTGGTACAGCATCAAATTCAATGTTTTATTTTCGCTAGTCAACAGCGCAATGTATCGAACTTCTCGTGAATTTCCAACGCTGAAAAACAGTTAAAGTGCTCCACAAGCTTAACTAGCTAACGAAAAATGACCATCAGATTGCTTTCACCGAGCTAAGCTTCCAACCGTTTTCAGGAAAATTTTTTTTTGAACGATTACTCAGTATCCAATACCAATTTCCTGGAATGTCTGAATCAGCATCTCGTAGGATATTTTACCCATGACCAAATTTGTAATCCTAACCGTGAATATAACTTAAAATATTTAGAAGTTTATTAATCTTTTGTTAAAGTAAAGTAAATAATTACGCCTACATCACAATGACATAACAACAAAGATGGTATTAGGTAACGCAAGTGACTTAAACTAACACAATTTACTAATAAAACTTTTGAGAGCAGAAACGAGCTCGGAATAAGTTCATACACTGTGTACAGTATACACCATACAGCTTATAAAATATATACTTTGTAGAATAGAAAAAACACTAAATTAAAATAAATAGACTGCACCAGACAATTCTGCACTTTGAACAGTGAGAAATAAGCAGACTCTACAGCCCACAACTGTCGTCTGATATTTTAACACTGAGCAGTTCTATCAAATGGCTCACCATTGCAGAGATCTGCCCAGCAGATCGTCCAAGTAATTCGTTCGTTCTATCCGGTGGCCGCGAGCATCGTTGAATGCTATGCAACGGCAACAAAAAATGCACATTATTATTTCACAACAATATACCTGCAGCTACAGATAAGTGGCTTAACTATGATACTGCTGCAATAGTATTCAATTTTAGCGGACTGTGGTAACAGTCGCGCTTATGGCACTATGTCATCTGTAACATGTGTATTGTGGCTAAACGGCACGTCTTATCGAAAAACTGTCTCGATAAAGCAAATAGGGTTGACCACCCGCTACCCTGCAGTACCAATTCGGACCGCCTTACGATCCCCATCTCCCAAACGGGGGTACTGACCACCCACTAACACTTGCATTGCAAATTGCGGCCAAACTGCTTCAGTTAGCGGCATGGTTACTACTGACAGCCTATAGGAACTTACCAACGCCCTATCCAAAGGTACCATCGCCAACCCACTACGGACACCTGTTCTCCCAAATAGGGGTCCCAACTCCCAAAATTTGCATGACAAGTATTTGGGGGTGTTGCCGGAAGCTTACGTTATATCACAACTCAAGTAAGTAAGAAAAAAACTACGTTCACGTTTGCTGGCCTTTGGGTGCAGGCAGGTACGGTCGGCTTCCCCTAGCGACAGCCTACTTTTCCACAGTTGCTCCAGGTTAGACCAATACCACAAGAAAGAAGTAACAGTCTTTTCAACGGACCGACAAGATTCCCTTCATGGAGACAAACCTACAGTGTCAAGGCACTGGAGGTAAACGATACGTAACAATAATATACTTCCGGCTTGGAATGCTGTTTTTAATCCGTCATTTACTTTGCAGCTCATTCGTCTATAGGTCCATTTCTTTGTTCCTGGATTGCGTTACATTAGCGTCTAGTGCTACACGAATTCCGATTTTTCTGCAGCTATTCAATGTTAGTCCAGGTCCTCCACAGTAAGATGTAAATTCATCAAACGAAAATCCAATAACTGAACTAAACATTTACTCGTGGACTAATTCAACTGTTGGAGCACTGAACTGTAACATTTAACGTTAACTGGTTTGTTTCTTTAACTTGCAGAAAGGACAAATTAGATAACCAGCAGATGACAAGTGGAAGAGATACAAACTAAAAAAATACCATCAATGGCAGCTTGAGGTTCAAAGTGCATTCGATCGATCATATACCTACACGTGCAATAGGACAGACAGACATGTCACATCAGAAGACAACTTGCATAAATTTCAGGGCTGCCACTAATATATTAACAAAAATTAGGAACTTTAGGGACCTCAGAACTTGTCAAAAGGGACCTAAAAGTTACCAAAAAGGGACCTAAATTACGCTTAATATGAAACCAAATGTCACGACAAACCACATTATGGTCACTATTGCTCCTGTACATGACCATACTAGACATCAAGAATGTGAATATACGAATCAAACGCATGTAAAAGTTCAGTTCTCAATTCTAAACTGTTCAGTGTCACATTATCGACACAGTTGCGTTGAACACTGTTTTCAAATGTGTCCATTGTCCAGACCATACTAAAATGTCAACTGGTCTTCTGCTTCTTAGCAAGTGCTCCAATTTAGTCAGGATAAGTTGAAAATAGCCAATTACACAGAAATAGGGACTTTAGGGACCACTTTTTGAGATTTAGAGACATTAGGGACCAAGTGTTTAAAAAAGGGACTTTAGGGGATTTAAGGGACCAAGTGGCAGCCCTGAAATTTCTACTAGTGATTAGTGACTAAGCACTAATGTGACTGGTATACATAAGACAGGTTTAAAGGTAAATCTGCTTAACCGAGCAGCATTAGTTCATAAGGCAGAGCTGATCTCAGTTCTCTGGCTTTAGCTAGGCACTAGCCACATGGACTGCATGTACAATGCTTGGTGAAAGACAGACAATGAGAAAACAGAGAGTGCAAACCACCAACAACGTTGGGCAAAATTGAGTTCACGTTAGCAAAAACAGTTTTCAGAACGGCAAATCTACACCAAATATTAACTGACTTTCAAAATTCTTTCACTGTCACATTCTGTGGACAATTGGAAATAAAGTAACTATTAAACATCCCACCAATATTTCCCGTATCTATCCATGCACCAAACCTGGTAAACAGGGTCGTAGCCAGGAATCTGATTTGGGTGGGTATAAATGTTATTTGTCCTGGGTCAAGGAGACAAAACAACCACATAAAAAAATTTGGTAGACTGATTTGGGGGGTATATATACCGATATACACCCCCCCCCCGTCGCTACGCCCCTGCTGGTAAAGATGACTGAAGTAGCAGTCAAAGTTACTGCAATATAAAGAGTTCAATAGTTTTTGCATACATCTGTACTAAATTAACCATCCTCATGACAAATCGGCTATTCACAAACCACACATGAACATATCATGACTTACCTACAGACGAGATGTCCAGTTCTGTTGAGGCCGTGAGTACAATGCACCCCAATCAGTCGTTCTGTTAACAACGAAAACATCTGTCACTCGATACATTCTGCTCCTATGATTCAAATAATTTTCTTCTGGGTACTAGCCTGATCCAAGCAACATCAAAAAGCAGTCGCTTTAAATAGTAAAAAAGGCAAAAGCAGCTACTTAGCACTGGCAGTTAGTGGATTAAATGCCAGTGCAATTAAATACATGTAAGGCAAGTTACTAGTAGGTCTATTAAACTACATGTACTTTCACAATGCAACCGCTCATAACAACAACACCATGCAGCAGTTTGTTTACAAGACGTCTGTTAAAATGTCACACAACATCAGTAATATGGCAATTAAACGACTATCGAATAGATACCGTTATCTGCATTGTCGGACAGGAACTTGTCAACCGCTTCAAAAAACCTGCGTCAACAGCAAAACAGCGCTTAAATCATCATGAATTTATTATTGCTGCTGTTGTCATGACAAGCCTTTCCGCCAGTGCCTGTGATATATGACGAGGCAAATGCCCCGAAAAGATGAGGAATTCCACCTAGACTTCCAAGCTGCCGCCGAATATGAGGATCAGCCAGATTTCTGAAATTCACTATCTGCCGGAAAAAGATTTTGCTAACCTTTGGTCATGCTTCAGTTTGGTTTGCTCTTTAGTTACTCAATGGCCGCAGAGTGCATGTTTAGTTCAGCTGGGTTGTTCGCCAACAGCAAACGGTCTAATCTGTCAGCTGAAAAACTGCATCATGTCTCTTTCATACATGACAATTATCGACTACTGTTCTGAAGTCTGAACTATCTGAACTATAAACATTTACTCGTGGACTAATTCAAAGCCACAGCAGCGTGTGCTAATTTCTGTGTGTACTGCAACATGTCGAAAATAATTAAGGCTGTTTGTGTGCCACTGATAAATTAATGTTGTAGCTGCACTCCGACCAAAAATTTTAGCATCACAAAAAAATTAGGCGTAAATTTTTGTTCTCAACAAAACTCAGCTAATCCGAATATTGGTCGTACTTTTGGCTCAGCCGGATATGTTTTTAAAAAAATTCGGCTACGAAGTCAAGTCCACCAGCTTCACATAGTCCCGGAACTCATCGGTGATGTCAATGGAGTCACAAAATTAATGCTGTCATTTGGCTGCCCACTTCAGACACGACAGAAGTAAATGTTCAGCGGTGAATCAATTTTGCGGAATTAAATGGAATTTATTTAATGAAAAGCGATGCAAATTGTTGTCTGTCGACTACTACTAGAATAAAAATACTTAGTTTACTCAGAAGATTCCTTTATTATCCTAATAGTATCGACATACGTCGTAAACCGAACATCTTTCGTAGCAGAGATAGACTTCTGCACGCAGCTATCACGTGACCAGTCAAAACTGGTTCTAACCGGATCAAACCGGATCCAACCAAGCCTAAAGGCCTGTTCCCACTAACTGTAACTAATTATGATATAATAATATAAATATCCAACAACCACTCCCCTCCTTCTGAAAAAGGTGAGAACCCCTAAGGCGAAGGCCTGCAAAAGACAGAGGACAGAGATACTGAGTAAAGTACGAGGAGAAGCCAAAAAGATTTTGGGTAAAACTTGAGTGAAATTTAAGAATTTGGGGAAATAAAGTTGAATTTGAGAAGTAAAATTAATAATTTGGAAAATTAAAATTGAGTAAACAAAGTGTTTTTATTCTAGTAGTAGTCGACAACAAAATTCATTAAACGTAAACCCAATAACTGATCAGCTGTCCTAACCAATGTTATATCAATAGCACTGACAGGACATTTTCAGTCAACAATGCAAGAAAATGCAAAGCTGAAATATACTTACGTTTTCTGTACCTCGTGATTCGGTACTGAGTGACCTTCTGTGTAAATCTTCTGGTATTCGACGCCAGCATCCAAAAACTCCTGCAACGATCACAAGTACACATCCGACATCTGCTGGGTTTTGACACTCTGCACAAAATACACTTTACACTAGTGTTAATATGCAATATTAATTACATTATCTGCATTCTACACTGTGCGGTGTGTCCGAAAAAACGCCACACTGTCATTTCCATATCCTCGTCAATTTTTCTTCATTGGCACAATCTGTGGACAATTTGCAATAAAGCAGCCCACTGTTACAGCCCTTCAGTTAACTTAATCTACTCATATTACTACTTGGTGATTATGATTCAGGCCTAGGCTATAGAAATTCTGTTTCTGTTGCCACTGAAACTGCTCGGCGGAATAATAATGGGAACTATCATACAATAAAGCATAATGAATGACATGCAGGTTAAATACCAGGTGCGGCAAAGTAAAGTAGCCCCTAAAGTTTTTCGCTGTTTTCTCAGCAACCATTCTGAATTTTAATCTCAAACTTTACAGATTTATTTTACGAAATGTTCTACATCTGACTGCCAAGTGAAATGTGATTCTGTTGAAAAACGACGAAGTTAGACTTTTTAACATCACCGCCTGCCGATTTTTGGTATGTATGTAACGCCACAATGATTGCGGATGCAATTCACCCAGAAGACTTTCCTCCCCGAGTAGGCGACATTTGCACCCATGGCTCTGGATAGCCGGGGCCTGTGACTATCAGACAAAAAAGTGTAATGGCTCAACAGCAAAACAAATGAACACATAAATCACGGGTAGTTTTAGGTACATGTATCGCAGACATTCAAACTTCACAGCTTACTTACTTATCAGAATAATTGGGGCAGTGCTTCGGATCAACGTCAACAAAATGTCGGTTTAGTGAACTTAGCTGCTTTATTATCTAATCTCTCATTCCGTCAGCGATACAGTATCGTGAGTTTCTCGGTATGTTCTGTCATTGTCAAAAAACGTTATCAGAAGTTTGCCACGTTCATATGTTGTTTCGCAAGCGGTATTATTGAGTTTTGAATTTTCGTCTTGGTCATGTGGCAGCGTTGTGTTTGTTGAATGCATGCTGTCTGGGACATTATCTAAGTTGTACATATGTTTGTTTTAGATTACTTCAACCATCAGTACGCATCTGATAAACTGGTGTCGGTCACACCATCTACCAGTCACAGGTAGTACAGAGTATAAATGAAGCACCTTGCGCTGATAATAGCGATCAGTGTAGGTGAGATCGATGACAATACCAAGCTCAAGGCCACGGCGCTGCACCTCAGCCAGCAACACACTCGGTGTGAACCACAAGTGAGACGACATCCCACGACACAGGCCCTGACATACAGTGCACACTGACTCAGTGAATGAGTAAGGTTTAACGTCCCACTCGACACAGTACAGGTTATTTCACAGACAGTCTCCAGGCAATCACTTGCACTAGTACGGAGAACAAAAATTAACAGCAAAATCAATCAAACCAACACAAAGAAAAACAAAATACAATAATATACTATGTACACAGACATGCACACAGGCGTAATACTAACTAACAAAAGACGCACACACGCACAATCTAACTATACCAATACAACACTAAAAGCCTGGTTTAGGCGCCTCTTACACCATCCAGCAGGAAACGGAGTGGGCCTATTCTACAACCCCCGACCCACACCAGGGTCACAGTGCCGACTCATGTATAGACTACAGTGTGTACGAAGGCAAACGACGCCATGCTCCATAAAGGCACACAGGCGACGTGCTCATCTCCCTTTCTTAGGCCACTAAGCTTGTAGATGGATAGAAGACCAAGTCTGTGACGCATGGCTGGTGGGACGCCAGACCTACGGTTACCTTCCTAGCCACAGAACATCACTGCCCCTGAGCCAGTACCCATTGTACTACTTCGTGATAGAAGATGACACAGAGGATGAGAACAATTTGCCCTGTGTTGTTACTTATATCCAACTGGCCAGGAGTCAAACTCACAACCTCTCAATCATGAATCCAATGCTGTAACCACTGAGCCACCGTTCGTACAGATGTATAAACTGGCAGGAAATAGTTCTGACAAAGGTGCACTGCTTCAGTCACATTTATGGAGTTCATGTGACAGTTTAGAATTTTAAACTTATGTAAATAGTTACTGTTAATGGCTGCCTCATTTTACCTAGTAATATAGTTTGTTCTAGTTTGTATACAGTTCTCATTGTACTGTTTCATCATCTGTTTATTCTTCTTAACCTGTCTGTCGGTGGGTATGCCTGTTTGTTGTGCTAACAAAGGTGCTCATAAATTGTGCACTCATGTACAGACTGCGTAATTCTGTACACAGTGTATACTGCTGACCGTACCGGTGTACACAACGACACATTGTGTTTGCACTTGCGCCAGTCACTCCCAAGTCATACTGTAATACTGCGACTGTAACACTGTAATACTGGTGGCTTCGTAGTGTAATGGTTAGGATGTTGGACTTGTGATTGCAAGGTCGTGGCCTGTGGGTTCAACTCCCGGTTGGGTCGCTATCGAGTGGTTACTACTTGGATGGGTGACTATCTATGGACAGGTAAACCATCTCGGTATATAACCAACCACCAAGGTCAACTCAGCATTCCATCCCTCCGGGCTAGGTAAATCGAGTACCGGCCTGCATGGCTGGGGTTAAGGTGGGGCACATTCACCTGTGTCGGGTGGCAGGTAACACTGTGATCACATATGGTGGGTCACGCTCCGTAGCTCTGGGGTGGGTTTCCAATCCAAAGAGCTATACGCACCTTCACCTTCACTGTGAACTACATATGCTACTAACCTCCTTCAATGGCACTTTGAATGATATGAATCTTGTTCCAGCAATAGGCTTTCCCAGAGGAACGTATTCCTCCCAGCTGTGCACAAGACAAATATCAATGTGCTTAATGCCTGTGATGAAGTTTAGCAAAGCACAGCATACAAATACCATAATTAGCTAATTAATTACAAGAGCAAAATGTGATTATATTTAATGTAAACTGGTCCTCAGAATGAGTCGTTCAAACAACAATGTTAGGCTAAACTCAACAAATTAAGACCAAACAAAAGCAAGATTACTCTGAAACAAGAGTCAAAGCAGAGACTGCAGACCACAAAGAGTTTATGCTACTACAAAGTTTACTAAACTGTAAGTGCAACTGCAAGCTGATATTTCGCAGACCAGTATTATGGACACTGTTAAATCTATCCAACCTTAATTTTATCTACAGCTGTGCTCACAAGTGAAAAATTCACAATAATGTACACCAGATCATCAAAGTATGTATAACATGAGGCAGTGACAATGCACTGAAGATTGAAGAAGAAGACAAATGTTAACTTGAATAGTAGCTAATAGGTTACAGAGAGTGAGACCTTTCAAACTGTAATAAAACCGTAAACATTATATGTAAAAACCACAAGCAGTTTACTTTAAGCGCTAATGTAAAATGGCAAAAATAAAAAGTATAAGCATGAACATTATGCACTAGCTTAGACATTTATATCTGGCTACTGAGGACAGATTAAACGTATAAGCTGATAGATTAGTTTATGCTTACACTTTTTGATTTTTTGCCGTTTTACATCAGCGCTTATACAACATTAAATAAATTGCTTGCAGTTTTTTTTATTATATATATAATGCACTTGAATAGCAACAAACTCAAACTCATTTTACATCATTTAAACAACAAACAGCAACAAACCGATCTGGTATACGACCCATTCTTGCTGGCAACTTAATCTGTAACACACACACACACACACAATCCACAAGTCAAAACATAAGTATACGATCATGTTTCTTTCGCAGCTGAAGCAAACTCCATGCACGTTACATGATAAGCAATAAGTTCAGCTACAGAGAAACCGTCTTATCAGCTAACTAGCCCGGATATTACCCGTAGGCTTAACTGAAACCCACAGCAGTTATGCTCACCAATAACTCTGTATACTTATAACACAGTCACACAATGAATAAGATTAAGCTATGCCAACACGATCAATAGCAATCTTGGTCCTATCTTGCAAGATTTCACTGTCGGGAAAGACTTCATGATCACAGCTTGTCGTGTGATTCATTTCGAATGGGAAGATTTAAGGTTTGGTAAGGTATGTTAGGGTTAGTTACGGTCGAGATTTACATTAAGTAGGAAATTTATCCCAGAAACCTAACTTATGTTTACGATGACGTGTATTTTAAACCACAGTCTGGAGTGGGATAAGTGAGTGTTAAATGATGATGGGACTCCAGTGGTATGGCAACTGGCAGATGGTCATGTAGCCTACACATTTGTTCATTTGGTCATGCATGACTGCACCCATGCACCCATCAACATTATCCCACTGTAAATGGCACAATAGACACGAGTAGTACGAGCGCCAACGTACAATCAGATTAGCAAAAAAAGCTATTATCAGTCTAGGGGACTGATACTAGCACTTTCTACTATCAGCAAGTACGGCTAGGATTATGGTATTATTACTATCATTATTATTATGGTACGAATTTAGTTTTAGGTGCCATAAAGTCACAGCGTAACTGTAAGGACACCTAACACAAAATGAGCAAAATGGTGAAGTGTGGAGAATTGAATGGACTATTCACAGACAAACTGGTGTTTGGGGACAGAAAACTGCGGAAAAAGTTGGTTTTGCGGCATTGTCTATAAAGATGCAAAGTGAAGGTGCAGACGTGACAGTTGTTGACAGACTGTTCCACGCCCGGGCTGCAGCGACGGTGAAAGCCGTGTCGCCAACGGTGGAAGGAGACGGGTCGGCGGAACGACGACGGTGTCGGTGGCGGCAGAGGGCTGACACTCTTTGAAGGTCGTTCGCAAGGTACGGTGGCGCCAGACCGTGGAAGCAGCGGTAGACAAGTAGAGCGAGCTTGTACTCGATCCGTTGTTCCATCTTCAGACAGAGAAGTTGTTGAAGAGGCGTCAAACGGTGGCATAGCCATAGTACACTGTGGTACGACTTTTAGACGCCGCCGACGATGCAGGCTAGGGTTACTGTTGTTAAGGTTAGAGCCGGACTGGTATAAATAAGTGCTATTATCAGTTCCCAGGACTGATGATAGCAAATAGCACCAACCTAAGATTAGCGGTATGACTAAATACCGCGTCGACCGCATCGACCACATAATTACCGCGTCGACCGTGCTCAAGCGACCGAATTAAGCCCACCAACTTTTACCTGGGAACCAAATCAGCCACGTGTTGCCTCGACCGCGTCGACCACGTAATTACCGCGTCGACCG
>Ga0209052_1000613_pt1 | contig 11479 bp, 8 predicted proteins | sample WorMetHEROISLAND_2_FD_187409 | JGI IMG/M metagenome (GOLD analysis project Ga0209052, IMG submission 187409) | Marine gutless worms symbiont microbial communities from Max Planck institute for Marine Microbiology, Germany - Olavius sp. 4 HERON... | ecosystem: Host-associated > Annelida >...
GACTACGATCGGTGAGCGAGACTTCGCCGTGTCGGGCCCGGCCACGTGGAACAGCCTCCCTGTCGAACTTCGGACTTCATCATTGTCCACCCAGACATTTGCTCAAAAACTCAAAACTCATCCGTTCAGTTGCGAGCGCCTCTGAGGTCTCTGTCTAATTGGCGCTATATTAAGTTTACGTATTCATTCATTCATAACCAATTACATCGCTAGAACTCTCTTGCTGCCACCAAGCCACTAAATAATGTGCATTAAATTCCACGTAACTTAATGACTAACTGGAATTGAATAGTTCCGACAGTAATAAACAGGAAAACTAGGGTTGGGCTGTTGCTGACAAAAACCTGTTTCTGCCGCTCAAGAGGTTTAAACCAGTTCAAACCGGCAAAAATTTGGTTTAAACCGGGGGGTACTTGAAAGTGCTCGTTACACTGATTTCCATAGGATAAGTAAATCAACGTGCAAAACTTGCATCAAATGATAACATTTCAGAAACAAAATTCACCATTTGCAATACAAATGCAACTTTGTTGCACAATTACTGTAAACAAATTAACATAAGAACAAGAGAACTGCATTGTGTTGCATCGGTTTTGTATGAAAATGCATGAAAAGAATTATCGAAAAAGTTCAAAATGGCAGAAACTGGCAAAAACCTGTTTCTGCCAAAGATGGTTTAAAGGGTAAGTAAACCCTAAGACCAACATGGCCTAAAATTAAAGTATATATTTAATTAACTTTAGTGGTGTTAATGAAAGTGATAAAAGATTTCAGATAAAAGCGATGTTTAATGATAAAAATGACGTCTGCCATCTTCTGTTGTGCAAAACCATGAGGCGACATCTGATGGTCATGGGAACACGCTAAATGACGTTGTTTAATTTTTTATCTATGGTTGTGTTTACGAAATTTGATACATGTTTTGAGGTGTAACACGCTGGTTGTAACGGCCGCCCTCGAAAGTTCGTCAAGTTCTTCTGTGGTATACTGTGGTTCGTAATCGTAACCGCGTAAATATCCAGCAATAATTACAAAAAAGTTAGCAAAAATAAAGCAACACATCCCCTAGATAAATGTGATAAATCGTGCCTATTTTTAGCAATAATAAAACTAATCTGTAAGTATGTAAAATGACTTTGAAATTTCTTTAAACCCACGCAAAATTTTATTATATGAGGGTGATATTTATTAATTAGGGTATAAAATGAATCGATTAAGTGCAACTTGATGTTAAGGTTTACTTCCCCTTTAAACAACGTTTGGCAGAAACTTGCCGACCCTGAGCAGAACAGAAGTGTACCTGAGGTCGAGGATCTTTGAAGTGTGGTAACAACTGGTTCTGGAACTCGTCGAGTGGCTCAGCGAAGTTGTGAGCAAGCAGGCCGCGAATGAGCCGGTACTGTGTCGGGTCAACGGACAGATGCAGCAACGACAGCTTGCCGTCGATGCTGATCTCAGGGACGGCATGGCTGATGTCTCCGTCAAGGTTACGTTCCACTTGCAGATGTAACCAACACTTATCTCGCAGGATTTTGCGCTGCAGTTTAACACACGCACATGCATAAACATAAAACTCTGCCAACTCATCTAATCTAATCTAATGTAATACAGAAGCAATTTGATATAGCGCCAGCAATAATGTCACATAGTCACCGTGAACGAGCTTCGCTGTGTTGGGTGCAGTAGGCTGAGGTGAACAGTTCAGTTTTAAGCATGGATTTAAATGTGCCTGAAGTGCTAGCAGCTCTAGTGTTGGCACAGAGTTTATTCCAGAGAGTAGGAGCAGCAATGGGGAAGGAACGAGACGAGAATGCAGTAGTAGCTGGGGGCTGATGTAGTAGATCGGCTGCAACGAAGCTGGTATTTGAGTGACCTTATTTTGTATGAAACTGCACAGACATCTACACAATAAACGTCAGCTGTTTCCAATTATCGTTAGTCACTACAGTCGAACAGTTATAGCACTAAAATTAAAGACAAGCGTGCCTGCAAAATATTTCCTTTAATTATTACTGCATGTATATTTTATACTGATATAATATATGAATTGTTTGTTTTAGCAACCATGAATTTAACATAAAACGACAATGCAGATCGCAGCATCTCAGTATATGTTATTACAAAACATAAACTATTGTCTACGGCAATATGTTTATCCCTCCACTGCAATGACAGCTTTAGACAGACCCATCTACTCGTTATGTGACCATCGAGTGTGTTCGAGGTTATTTACAGTAAACGCACTATATAAATTACTTACTTACTTTCTTACTTCCTCAGGTGGCGTGCTACATTTAAACTGTGTGACAAACAAATTTCTCTACATCAGTCAATATTTACTGTACCTGGTGGCATATAAAAGCAGAACATGTACGCTTTACATGGATCAAGCGATCGGACAGTTTTGGAAATGATTAGAACAAATCAACATGACCGCCTTTCACATTGCACTGATCAAGGCTGCTCATTCCTCAAACTGTCCGATTGCTCCAGCTATGTAAACCATCTACGTTCCACCCGTTGAGGTTGCACATAAAACACTGAAAGTGGTTTTCCACGACCTTCTTCTCTGCGTTTACCAAGAGTTTCCAGAACCATTTATGTCCATTTTCCGTCTTTCCAGGACTGTTTTATCGAGCTGATATCGAACAAGTCAGATTTTTACATACATTCACTAAATCAATTACCTTGTGTACTCAAGGGTAACATGGTTCAAGAATTTTCAACTAGCAAGTGTAAATACACAGAATACGTGGTTAACCTTGTAAAAATGCGGCTACCACTCGGCTTATTTTCCATGACTTTCCAGCACCTAGGACTGATTCCATGACTTCAAGGCCTAGAAAATTTGAATATTAGATTCCATGACTTTCCATGATCCGTGTGCACCCTGCTTTTACGTGTCAGTTGGCATATACTGACAGAATCACAGTGAAACAGGACATACTTGTCGCTCTATGATGAATGACTGGAAGATGAGGCAGCTACTGGCAGCGTTGTCATCAGCTGACTGCGAGCCGTCCAACAGCTTTGGCTTCCAGCAGGCCGAGTAGACTTCAGTATCACACAGCTCAATGTGCATCACGTCCAACAGACAGGCGTAGACGTCGCAGTCATCAGACACGTAGTTGGCGTGGCTGACGGCAGAGTAAGCCGAGCCGACGGACGCCGAGTGGTACGTAGCGCTACCCATTCTGGATGACGACACGCATGGTGATGAGCCATTGGGCTGGACTATACAGCTTGACACACTGGCAGTCGCTGAGAAGCCGAGTGCTGAATAGAAGCTCGACAAAACAGCCGAAGGTGACCCGCTGCCATCACCCGAATGTTCATGGCTTGCGGAACTCCTCAGGTCCTCGTCCAGGCTCCCGTACACACTCCGGTTCATTATGTTGTCTCGGTCGAACGTGCTACTGTAAGTGCTTGCAGCTGGCACTGAGACAAAACTACGCGCAAAGCCACTTCGCGACGGCATGCGACTCCTGTACCTGTGTGACAGAGTACCATCCTGGCCATCGTAAATGAATGCATTTGTAATGTTCAGCTTGCCGAGGTCCATGACAAGCACGTCTTTACTGCGTGAGCTGTGAGGTATGATGATCACTGGAGCTCCTGCATCGATGTTGAGACTGATCCGAGCGTTGTGGAACACGCCATCGGATAGCTGCAAAACAATGGCATATCCTCTGCACTCATTAATACACCTAACGTTACCTTACCTTACTTTACCTTCGGGCCAGGCAGGTTATTACACCGCCCAGTGCTGAGGCTGTATTAGTTCAGCCTAATGCGCAACCCCGATGTAACCATAGGTGATCAATATATATCACATAACAAAGTTTAATCTGTATTAAGAGAACACCAAACAAAAAACTGTTAAACTGTGACATAAATTTCCCCGGGCAACGACGACGAAAATATAAAAAGCAAAGCTGAAAACAGGAGCAGCTGGCAGAAAAGACTGTCACAAACCTGCAATTCCGCACAGAACCGAAAGGAGAAATGTTCGACTGACAACTACTACATGATGAAAAAGCTACAATAAAAACCAACTTGGTTGTGATGTAAGAAATTAGAGACGGCAATTATAAAACAGCAGATATAAAAGTACAACAAGCATGAAGACAAATTTAACAGTGTGTACATTTGGATGCACCAAATGCCCTCAATACACACAGAGCCTAAATTCACTTAGCAACAAAACGGGATACACTCATCCAATATGTTGCAGAGAGAGCCACGCAGAAATGTGTGGCTCACGAGTTGGCAACACACAATAAACATAAATTACATCTGCCAACAGGTAAAGTTCATGCAAAACACAAACAGTGCTGACCTTTTTGCCACTTGCAACAGCTCGACTGCGTCCCAGAATGTCTTGGAGCTTGTTGAAGTTCTGGACGAAGGCAAAAGTCTCCATCATGAAATGGTGCGTGTGAACGTACCACACCGACGACATTGTCAGCTTCAGACGGACGTCGTATTCACGCAGGCTATCCGGGTCAGGAGTTCCGTATCTACGACGCAAACAAGAACAGTTTGAACACTATCAAAAATGAATAACTTTCTCATTACCTGTCCCACTGCTACAGCACAGCATGGGACAGATTATAAAATCACTTGCATTTGTCGGTGTGTCTGTGCACGCTGCTACGGCTGCAGTTTTTATCCATTTTGATCAAACTTTGCACAATGTTTCGCCACCCAAAAAGCAAGAAGTAGTTTGTTTGGGTGAAAATATGATGACCCCTTCCCCTATTTTGTCCCAATTTTCACCATGTGATGCAATTTCAATGAGAATGGTTCTAATATTACAGTATGGAGGCCTGATGACCTATAGTGGCGGCAAGTAGCTCAAAAACACGTGTCTCAGGGGCTGCTATAAGCGGAAAACCGAAAAATAATTTAACCCCTAAATTGCACCCCAAACTAGGTATAGTGAGGAAATGGGACAGATACCTCGTTCCACGGAACGTATTTCTATACATTTTTCTTTATTTCCTGACCTACTTCGTGCTCCTATCTGTCACCACAGTGACTGGAGTGTTATAACTGCCCAAAATGTCACTCCAGTCAATCGTGATGATTGAAACGTGTCTCGTTGTTTGCTTATAACACACACAACACAGCATCGATCACAGTCATGAAATCAGTACGTTTCAACATGGCCAGAGTTCACTGTGCCTCATTATACTCACATGATACACTATACCATGATAAAACGCATACTTATTACGTTCTGCTGCCACTACTAGCGTTGATACAACTAATACTAATATACTGTTCTGCTAAGTGCCACTGCCACCACCACCAACACTCCACTGCATCCAATTTCTGTTTAACTGGACATTTTTTTCAGAGCCAACTATTTGGATTTGTTAAAGCAAGGCCAGATACAATGCCTTTCATGTCCACCAACCGCAGTGTCAAAGTACATAAAAACAACGAAGCATTAGCAACAGGGCCCACGTCTGAATGCAGAAAATATGGTAATCAAATTCCGCGGCACAGTGACCCAAAATGTACTAAATTCTGCGGCAGCAGACGTTGCTAGAGTATCACGTAACAATGCTATTAGGATTATAACCGGTAACACGACATTGTAAAACGTTACTGATGAAAGTATCATCACCAATCAAAAAGCCTTGTTACTGAAACATGCAATAAACAAGGAGATAATTTTCTGACAAGCTCTGATGACCTATTTCTTCAGCATAAAGGAAACATGACCTTCTGAGTTATTTTACATGATTGTAAAAAGCACGGGACCTAAAATCCGCTACAGATAAAGTAAAAACTCACAATTCTGCACTTTTCCGAGGCAAGTAGCAAACTCGACAGCAAATGGCAAATTTTGTATCATGGCTTGAAAATCCGCATGCCACAGTGGCCCTGAATGTCAGTCACAAATTACACTGCATCCCAAGGAAACAGAGAATATATAGCATGGCTAACGGCACAGATCCATAGAAATCACATACTTGAAAACGTCGAAGACGAGAGCCTGACTGCCGGTGGTAACAAATCGTTCTCTGTAGAGTGAGCCGTGCGGCGATGTGTCCTGCAGAAGTATTGAACCGAGCTGACCAGTGACTGCCAAGTTGCCGTCGCGAGCAACGATGTCCGAAGCAATGTTAGAGACGTGAGCTCGAGCCAACTCATGCGGCTGCTTATTGAGCACCAGCGACAAGCTGGCAACTGACAACTTCATCTCTGTGTTGACTAACTCACCTTCACCAGTCTGATCTGATAGCAAACACAGGTCGAGACAACGCTGCAGATCAGCTTGTAACACACACAGCAGTAAACAATACATGATAAAACGGGTGTAGGTAAACTCGGTCAAAGTAAACTCGGTCTAGGTAATGTCGGTCTAGGTAAACTCGGTTCCCGGTAAGTCGGTCGATGGTTTGTGCAGAGGTGGTAAACTCGATCGAGGTTCGTGAGTTAAATTAGACATACTAATTTATACGTGTTGTAACGCATGCTAGTTGTAAAAACGTGCAACATTCGGCGCGATTTCGGACGACTTTAGACTTCGATCGTGTAACATCGTTCAATGTTGCGTAGACTCCGGGAATGAATTAGCTCATAGTTTAATTGCAGTTACGCCCAAACAACAGGCCTAGATATGCGACAAAAGTTTTTGGATCACTCAGTGTTTCGACTGAGTTTACCGCCTTTGCATAAAACCATCGACCGACTTTCCCAGAACCAAGTTTACCTAAACTGACCTTACCTAGACCGAGTTTACTTCGACCGAGTTTACCGGCTCCCGATAAAACATGCAGAACTGACGGAGTTTAATGAAAATCCACTGATGCATACTGCAGATATCGCAAAAACATCACAAACAGACAAATGACATGAAAACATAATGCCACAAAAAGTGATAAACTACAAACGTGCCGAAGACACAGAAAGCCAGAAACTGTTGACAGAGACACGAACACTGATGCATACCAGTAGTACTGATGCCTGACGCCAATTCTTCACTTCGTGCTTGTTGTGCCAATCGCGTGAACAGTTCTGGATTGACAAACTTGCCACCGATACCAATGAACTCTAGAACTAGAACCCATGTCTCCAGGTTCACAGTTGTCTCCAGACAACTGAAATTCACTTCCACAAACCTATGAACCTGAAACAGCAATGAAATGATTAGACCTACAGGTTCAAAACATAACGGCACAGAGAAAAACGTGCAAACCTGCATCCAAACCAGGAAATGGACAATTACCGAACAGAGCTATTATGCACACTTCACGAAAACTTGCCAAAACCGACACACTTAGATTACGTAGGCAACCTGACGTTAAGCCAAAGTTATTGTATAGCTATATGTTGCCACCATCCTGGCGATTGGAGACGGAGGGCTGGTCGCCCCAGACAATCCTGACTCAGAACCGTGGAGGCTGACCTGCGGCCAATGAATCTCGGACTAGCGTCGGCAAAAATGATGTGCCCAGGACAGATCGGCATGGCGGCTACTTGTGGCAACGGCTACGTCTTCGACAAGCTCCTGAAGAAGAAGATATGTTGCCAGAAACATCTTCAATAGAACATATGCAAGTACCCAAACTTAAAGACATATATCATATCACATTACTTCATATCATAATCAAAAGGAATACTTCAACTTGTTAATGTAAGTAACATATCGACATATCACAAATCCACTGTGGCTCAGTGGGCCTCACGCACTCACTACATCAAGAATAATCACTGAACAAAAAAAGGTTTAATAGAGGATACTCACGGAATTGTGCTTGCTGACAAACTGCGGGCAGTTCTGATCAACGAGCTTCAGTTTGATATGAACGAGGAGATCATCGTTCACTAGCGAAGAAGCAGATTTACAGCGAGATGGCGGAGGAGCCTGTGGATATTCACTGCAATACACATTCGTAATATTATCAGTAATATCAGTAATTATTGATACACAACGTCTCAGAACTCCTGACATAATAAACTAATTTTGACACATAACACAAAATGCTAAACTGATGTGACAAGTTAAGTGCATTACATGGTTGTAAAACATCCACTGCGTGTCCATGGACTTTTTTCAATATTCTAATCTTAAAATAAATGTTCCTACAGATGTCATTTTCATCCTCACAGTGAGCTTATGGCTTGGAATTTTTTTACCTGTTTTGTCACTCGCGAAAGACCACATGAAAAACAAAGACACGAAAACAAAAAAAAATAAAATAAAAAACTTGCAGTGTTCAAAGTTATACAAGAGACTGCCACTTCCACAACTTTTAGTATATGTTAATAAGCTCACACCTCCAGATTTACTATACTCCATGTAACCCAAATACCCAAAAGTCTTGCAAAAATGCGACTTGAGATTGCTAAAGCAAATTTTACATGCCCAGATTGATTTCCTCTCGTCCAAACAACAGTGTCAAAGCACTTAAAACAATCGGAGTAAAATAAACTATATGATAATATTAAAAAATCAGATGGTTATAGAAACCACAACTACTTACGAAGTACTTTTGCTACTGCGGCTGCGGCCGGTCGCCAGAATGTTGCGCTTTGCCTGCTGATGACTGACCGACGCCATCAGAAAGACATTCTCAGGATCACGGTCGAGTGAGGAAGGCAGGGAAGGAGGCATTGGCAGTGCGGGCAGGTCAATGATACTAGTAGGACATGACTGTGACAGGAACAGCGGCGTTGCATCGGCATCATAGCGGGAACTGTCACGCGGCTGTCCATGCGACTTCACTATGCAGCGATGAGAAGACGACTCATCCTGCAGCAGATCTTCCATCACCAGAGACTACAAGCCGTTCAGTCACAGACCACACTGCTCACTGCAATCAGGCGCTACTATTCTATCAACTACCAGCTTCATATTTCACACAGGGTTCCCACTCTTTTACCAACAAAAAAATCCAGGACTTTGCAGGACCCCCACGAAAAATTTTCCAGGACCTTTTCGGAGCCTGCGAATGTCTAAATATAAAGAAAAAAAGGCATTTACTTACAATATTCCGAGTGTAGTCCACTGCAGAAAATTCATCAACATTCCATACTGTAAGCAATAGTCAGCACAAACTGGGTATTATTGCTGCTTGTTTTCCATTTGAACCACTAGAAAAATGCATGACTTTCAAGGATATTTTTCCAGGACTTTCCAGGACCTCAAGCTTTAATTTCCAGGACTTTCCTGGTCCTGGAATTTTCAAGAAAAAAATCCAGGACCTTCCAGCATTTTTCAGGAGGCGTGGGAACCCTGTTCACAGTGTGAATGTTGCACATTCCCGCGTTGCATTACTCCTAGGCTTTGTTCAACCTGTCGATTTTCTTCGCTTCAACAAGAAAACTATGTCAACGGAGTGCCAACATATTGTGTGGCCGTCTGCCTCACCTTTTGAGCGGAAAATCGGCACACCGGTTACTTGTGCCAAGGAAACGTTCACAACAATTTCGGTTTTCTGCGTCATTTAGTTTTCGCGTTAGGCGCCCGTACGGTCCTGGCAGACAGACGGATGGACAGACAAGCAAAGGCCCGCAGTGCATACTCCTATTAGGCTGGCACATGGTTCCTGTCATCCCTGCCATGAAACCAACAATGCCTACGTACAAAAGAATGTGCACTACAACGTTCTGCACATAACATATACATCAAAATACAATTATAAATATAACTAGTTAAGTTAAATAAAGCACACTACTAATATCATTAATCAGCAGGTGTAAGTTAAGGCAGCAACAGTGCATGCTAGGCCAATAAAGCAACAGTAACTTCCACAGACAACAGCAATAACTTCACTAAAGCAAAAAACACGATACAGACCTGAAGCTGAAAGTCAAATGCTTTAATATACTTTTTTGCCACTGCATTGACTTCGAATCCATCGAGCCGCAAAGCAACAATATCCTGCTCTATGCCACCGTCGGCAAAGTCGGCCCGCATCTGAACGATGAATGACGGCAAACTAAACGAGCCACATACGACCAACGAAGTGTCGTGTTTGCCGACTGATGGTGAAGCATCAACTAATCGTGGCTGCTGCATACCCAGAAGTTCGTCGCATTTGAGCGCTGAAACTCCTGGAATTACATCTTCCGGAGCAGCCGCCATGGGTGGTTCATTCTGTTTGATGTCAGTGTATGATTGGGAAGGTACTATGTCATCGGGAAGTGTAATATTGTCCAGAGTGTTTAAAATCTGCTCGTAATGATGCTTCGTCAAAACAACATGCAATGGAGTGACAACCGTTCCGGTAACCTCCAAGTAATCTAAAGTGTCACAGACGGACTGGTTATCTGTAATGTTGGCATATAGCTCGGCAAAGATACCATCAAGATAGCCACGCTTCTGCTGCAGCGTCATTTCAACCGACGTGTCATGCAGCATAACAACGCCATGGTTTGACAGATAACCGGCATCTGCTTCCTGCTGCTGCTGCAACTTATCGAGATCAGCCGAATACATCGAAACGTTGCGAATTTCGATCGAGATCGCATCCGAAAAATCCTGCATGTTCCGCAAACACGTCTCGAGATCGTGCTTGTTAGTGATAACAATTTTTCCAAGGTGCAAGGAAAGAACCTCGGAACTGCCAGCAGAACGCGGCAGCATCACAACCGGCGACTCGAGCACTGCATCCAGCAGAAAATTCAAGCTGCTAGCTTCTGAAGCAGCTGGAACTGTCTCGCCCTCTTCCTCTATGAACTGTAAGCCACCAACGGCTTCACTTTCGCTTGCGTCAAGCTTCTGATGACGCGAGAGGTCGGACTTGGAGCCGCGATGCCCGCCGACATCCAGACCCCAAGCACTGCCATACATCGACACTGCCGTCAGAATGTCAGCACGCTTGTTCATTACAAGTCCCATCGCCAGATCTGCAGCCGCCGTCCGCAGCGAGTCCGTGATCTGCAAGAAGTAGGCACGAAAGTCGCTAACGCACAACGTCAACTCGTGCAGCAGCTGCGGGATGTGGAGGTAAGTGACCGACGCCATTCGTAGCATCAGCTTCACCGTATTCCCGGCAGCACTGTCTGGCTTAACACCATCGCCCCGTAACTCTTCCTGCGCACCACACGTGAACCTGAACGTGAATGCATCGGACGACGTCGTGTCGTTTGCCAGCGCAGAACTGACTGCGTAGTAATGGCCGAGACCGGGTGACGACGACGACAGCTGATGCTGATGAGAGCTCAGCGGAGGCACATAACCCACGTGAAGCACCTGCTGATGCTGCTTGTGGGCCTCGGAAGTCAAGTTGAGCAACTGCAGACCTGCGAGTGAACCTTCCACTGACAAACAGCTGCCTGCAACGCCAAACAACACCAGCATACCATCCGCACAAACACTTGACTTAGACTTGACTTGACTTGACTTGACTTAGTGCCCAGGCGATGCAGTAGCACGCAACGGCAGCTCCTTCACGAGTCCTCTCCATGTTCTTCTATCTTGAGCGGTACTTCCAGCATCTTGTATGGTAAGATTCAG
>Ga0209052_1000614_pt1 | contig 11471 bp, 6 predicted proteins | sample WorMetHEROISLAND_2_FD_187409 | JGI IMG/M metagenome (GOLD analysis project Ga0209052, IMG submission 187409) | Marine gutless worms symbiont microbial communities from Max Planck institute for Marine Microbiology, Germany - Olavius sp. 4 HERON... | ecosystem: Host-associated > Annelida >...
AAATCGGACGAGAAACAAAACTCGTCATCAATATCCAATAAACATATCACTGTACAAGAAGGCTCCAGAGATTCCAATGTCTGTCTGATGTTTTCATGAAGAACGGTGAAAGTTAACCGATGGATATCCCGTCGACTGCCAGCGTCGCAGACGTCCGTCCAAAAACGAGAAGCGAGCTGCCTGCGTACCTCCGCCGAACCAAGTACGCGTACATCAGTAACTGCCAACGGCGTATCGTTGTACGCCAACGTCAATCAACCGCCAGTTACTGGAATTCGTCCTGGATGTCGACCGCACCTATTCCCAGACGGAGTCTGACGTAATAGGCATGGAGCTTCTTGCCCCAAGGACGACGCAGCCGCCTCCGTAGACCGATCCGCTCCGTACCGCGCAGACGAACGTTATCGCCCAGCGGTGGATGCAGACACCCGACGAACGTAAATCGTCTCGTCCCGCCTCAGCCTTCGCCTTACACAGGCGGCCAGAACACCTCCGACGTCCGACGCACGGTGCAGACGCTTCCCATCACGAGGAGCCATACAAGGTAACGCGACGATCTCGCGTCGGCACGCACACCACTACGTAGGCTAGAATGTTCGCTCGCCAAAGGCCGAACGACGATGGATGATGATGATTGATGGATGACGTCACTGCTGAAGGCTGGCGATCACAGTACTCAACTCCACAGGACTCTTCACGGAACTGAAACCACAACAACTAACAGAAACATAGTACATAGAAAGTAACTGAAAACAAGAAAACAATATGCCAGACCACGGCAGCCAGTGTATGAGAAACGAATAAACAACAACATATCATGTCAACAAATCGTATCGTTTAAATCTCAACATTATGAAATATAGATGTATTTTAAAATAGATGTTCAATACATATATCACAACATAGATGTTTTAAACAGTCAAATCGCAAATTGTGTAACGTGAATGAAGTGAAAAATGTCCAAAAGAAGCCAAAAATATTTTAATACACGAATACACAAAATACATTAATACACAAGGACATATACGTAACGCTGATGTTTCATGATAATCGTGTCAGCAACAACTAACATGCCTACACAGCTATCAAGGAACACCATTCTGCCTTCAACAGGACATAAAACATGAAAAATGACAGCGATTGTGCCACTAGTAGTAAAACAGCGACACGGTAAATAATGATATCTAAACTAATGACCTGGGCCTTAATTATATCTAACGCGCGGTCTTTAGTCAGCCGAAATAACTCCTAAAATCGGTTGCACGCCTACATGGCGTTGTGAGACCTATACCCCGGATGGCCATTCGACAATTATTTTGTTACGAACGGCGCCGTTGGTAGTATCTCACAGCTGCCTTGGTCTGCACTAGGCCAAGGCCCGGCGCAACCCTAACCCACCAATAATTTAGATGCCGACCGCTCACATAATTGATTAATGGACGAAGGCTTGGTAGCCTTGGGAATTTAGTCCCACGATATTGCTATATACATTTTTTTTGTCATTTTCTCTCTTTTTTTAACATTTATACAGTATTTACAAGACATAGTCAAGGACATTCTAAGGTAGTAATTATCGATAAGCATATTCAATTTGTTAAATTCCCCGTGTTTATATAAATATCTAAAGTAATGCAAGGATAAACATTTACAGAAGTTTTTAACACACAGTTAAAAAAAAATGTTTGATAGTAATCAACACAAATATAATTTGAAAGTAATGCATCAATTTTTAATAGAACTTCAAAACCAAGAATATCCTTGCACTACAACGTAAATAATTAATTCAGTCCACTCCATCCATTCCAAACTCTCGGGGCGAATCATCTCTAGCAGAGGGCAAAATAGTAAGTACTGGAATTTGTGTAGACACCCACGAGGTGTTCAGACGATGAAAACGCCGAATTAAGATGTTTAAAAAGTCATCTTTCTCAAACAGCAACAAGTGCCACAAACGTTTCAATTTATACTTTTCCGCCATGCCATGTCTGACCGAATGGGAATACAATTCACGAAAAAACGCCCTCTTACACTGTGCGATGGAATATCGTCCGTTCAAGCCAACCACCCCATCCGAAATTTCATTTGTGGTTGGTTTAGTAAAGCGATGCCGTATTTTAGTTACTTGGAAACTTCTGAACCCCGTAGCTCGAACTGCTTTAAACTCGATTTCTAGTAGTTGAATATTTTCAAATGACCTCTGATATCGTTGATATGGGAAAGTATTTGAATGTTGGTCTGGCTCTTCCCAGTCCGAACCCCAATCAATAGTGTCCATTATAAAATGTAACGAATTAAACAAAATCAACGTGAATTTTCAATAGATATCAGATTAAAAATTTTTTTTATTGTATTCGACCAATTTAATTAAGTAGACCTGACAACCCCAATTAAAATAAGTCAATACTATTAAGATCAAATCCGGTTATAATTTTACTAGTTATTAAGCTTAGTGAAATATTCAAGCTGACTAAAAAAAAGCTTGAATAGGTAATTGTCAGGTCCTTTTTTTAAGATGAAGCGTAGATGTCAATGAAGACGTCGTCACGAGACTCACTGTACACAGACAATAAGCCAGTCAATTATATACATGATTCAAGCACTAATTTGCGGATAGATAGCTGACTGTCTCCCTTCAGCGGAAGTAATCTGAATCAGTGGCTTCAATACGATTACTTCCAACAACTCTCCTTTTAGTACGAAGACTTTTAACACTGCATAGTAATTTGAATTCATAATTCTCCTGATTTTAGGCACTTGCCATATTTTAACCATAATACGATCTTGCAGCGGCACCGGAATATTCATTGCTGAATTTAACATCGTCAGTCCGTCTGCCCAAATTAACTGCATACTGAAATAAGTTTCCAACAAACGAATAGCATCAGACTGAGTAACCAGAAATTTGTAAAACTTCGGTGAATAATTTAACTCCGCAACTGTCCACTCCGCAGACTCCTTTACGTTACCAATTTCAACAGCCAAAATTGTACGGACTTGACTCTTCTTTCTATTTTTCACGACAACATAAATAATTATCATCAGAACAAAAGTCAAAAAACACACCAACATTGTCAATCATCAGAACAAAAGTCAAAAAACACACCAACATTGTCAATTCAATCGGCACTACACGACGCAAGGTTTCATCATAAGGAGGTATATTAAACAAAGGTAAATTATTAGTAGTTTCTTTCGTGGTGCTTCCGAAAAATATTTCTGAAGGCAAAACTTGAACTGCGCGAGTTCTACCAACCGAACTCAGTAGTAAGAAAACTGTGCGCATTTTAAAATGAAGTATGGTGACCAAAACTAACGCGAAAAAACTGGCAATACAAGCTAAAATTAAAAGCCAATCGAGTGCATTTAAATAATCGAAGGTTTTATTAAATGTGTGAGACTCTAACAAAGTATTATAAATATAATGGCTCAAACTTTCAAATGTCGTTTCGTCATTTTTAGACATATTCAAAGCTTGTAACAGATCAAATCTTGCTTCTTTCTCAATTGCAAGGTTAGCTTCGTAAGTTTTAGATGCTATTGCAAGTGGAGGCAGTTGTACTGGTATAGTTTGATTCAAGAAATCCAGTCTTTCAAACAATTCCACAACATCTTTAGACACAAATTCTGAAATATACGGAAGATTTACAATAAATCGAGGTGCAAAAGACAAACTTATATTATAATCAGTAGGACAGTATAAAGAACTGGCTACAATACTAAACTCATCCGCTTCCCATGAACAACCACAGTGCACTGTATGAACGACTTGTAAGTGGGCAGGTATAAAAAACGTTGAAACATTTTGACTTAAACAGGTAATCTTAACCGATGAAATATTTGACAGAAGTATCGTATTATGAGTCAACTTTATTATGTCTCTTGGAAGTACGCCTTTAACAATATGAAAACCACAATATTGCTTAATGTCTGCCAGCGTTCCTTCAAACAACATTAGTCCACATGAACGTACTGTACGAGAATGTAGATTCAAAAATGAAGTTTGCAAATGAACAATTTTATCAAACGGGACTTCCAATTCATTAAATATAGGTATATAAAATTCCGCGTCTCTGTGGTAAATAATCGCTTTTATGTCCGTAGCCAAAAGAGTGTAATATTCAGTTGAAATAGGTGATAACAACGGTATTTTTTTCAGCAAATAAAGATCCATAGTTTGCATTAAATCCGCCGTTGTCAGTGGTACATCCAAAATAATTATCAAAGAACGAAAGTATCTAAACACACTGAGTATAGAATTTTTATAATAATAACGGACATCATTTCGTAATATCTTTAATTCTGGGTGTTCCGTAGCTAAAAATCTTTCCAACTCAGTCAAAGCAGAAGTCATAGCCGTATGATTTACTAAAAAATGCGGTAACTGTTTAGCTATTAATAATTCAATTGAGTTTGACAAATGATTCATTTCGTTCAATTGTTGCGTATAATTAATCATTGCGTTAATCATTTGAGTCCAAACTGCTACTTCTTTTTGATGACTTCTTATTTCATCCAACAATCTAGATTGTACAGCTAATATCGATTCTTTTTGTAAAGCGATCAATTTATTAATATTATCAACTCGAGCCTTCTCTAATTCAACAGCCGCTATAAAATGTGACGACCCTGAACGCCAGACCTCAGTAGCCTTTTGAATGCCTGATGCAATTCGAGTCATGAGTCTTGCAATCTCATCAACATCCTCCTGTTCTGCTAAGCCCGTAACATATGATATTGCATCCGTAAATAACCCTCGCTTAATTAATCGACTACTTCCAGGCGCATCGATCAATAGATCGTAAATTTTTTCTAATTGTAGCTTTAAATGTTCCGACATTTTAATTTTCATATCTCTGTAAGTAGTCAATAAATTAATCATCTCGTTACACGTTCTAAAATTTCCAGTTTCTCTCGCGAAAGCACTACAATTAACAGGCTGATAGTTTACTCTCTGAATTCGCCCTGGCATCGCAAAGTGAAATATCAGGCGAGCCCTCGTTGTAGAAATCTGTATGGGTCTTTTCTTTATCAAAACATAACCCATATTATGACGATTCAACATACTGAACGTACTGAAGTATTGTGCTTCGATTGCCACGATGGCACATACGAAAACGAGTGCCACGAACTCCCGTCCGATTCCGAACATCCTGTACAATATACACTTAACAATAGCAGGTTTTTAGGAAGTAGCAAATAAAAAAAAAGAAACATTTCTACTTGTGCGCACAATTATTAAAACATTTCTACTTGTGCGCACAATTATTAATTTTTGCTTTCATTACAAAATTTCTCAAAATCTTAGCGTCGACGCATATACCATTTGACTCACCATAATCAAAATCTCCATTCATTAGAGTGTCGGTGAGTATAACCTGCCATGTTAATAATTGCAAAACGGCCGTTTAGTCTTTATCTCCTACTCCTTCGCTGTCTTTTGCGCTTTCTTTCTTGCGCAATTCGGAAATATTTTAACAAGGCTGGTGTTACAAAATCACACCAATAGGCCTTGTTATCGAAAAATAAAACTAGATATTCTCGTGATCCATCCTTTCGTATCTTCTCTTTAAGTATTCGCTTCGCCTGTTCACACTCGCTAGGCGGCGTGCTATCAATCTTTCCGTCTTGCCGCACCGACGGCGGCTGAAGGTCAGATGCGCCGCTCTGTTTACTATTTTCAACGCTTGACTGTTGATTTATTGGCAGCCTCGCCAGCAAGTCCGTGCGATCTGCCGTGTACCTTTTCAGTCTGTCTGCTGGAACTAACCGTCTATATGTTTTGCCAGAGTTCACATCTATCAATCTATACGTCATGCCAATATCTGCACTACCTTGCACTAAGTCAGCTATATAAAACGGTCCTGTTTTAAAATTATGATGTGTCAAAACCCTATTACTGTGTGGTTTAATTCGATTATCGAATAATAAAACTTCGTCTCCCACTTTAAATGTGGGCGTAGTTACGGCATTCTTTATGTCATATTCTTTTTTATCTTCTTGTTTAATCTCCTGGCGATTTTGTTTAACAGCACTATGTAATAACTGTAATTTATTTAATAGCCATTTATGATAACTCTCCAGATCGCCTGAAAATGAAGAATTTTCTTCTATTTTGGTCGGTTGTGGTACGGACATTGTATAGCCAAATAAAATTTGAAACGGACTCAGATTAAAACGAGTACTTGGTGTACAGCGAATCGCCATTTCAACCAGAGGAACGCATTCCTCCAGCGATAAATCATCCGAAGCATATATTTTGAGTAAGTCGGAAACCTTTTTCACCATCGCTTCAGCCATACCATTACTACGACTAGTAGTCGCACTACTCGAGCGATGAGTAATTTTCATTAACTTCGCTAGCTGTGAAAAGAAAGAGGCAACAAACGAGGTACTCTTATCAGTCATTAAGTAGGGCATCGCGCCGTACACAGAGATAACATGCCGAAAAAATACTCGAGCTGTTGTCGCCGCAGTTAAATCAGGCACAGGAATTACAACCGGCCACCCACTGAACATCTCAACGCATACCAACAGAGCTACGTTTCCCTGATTGGTTTTTCTAGTTAAATTTTTGTGATCTAGACACCACCAGGAAAAGGGTTTATCTGGTACTGGCAACGGGTGAAGGGGCGGCAGTCTAGCCCCAAAATTGCGCTTTGCTCGCAAACATAAGTCACAACTTTTACAAAATTCATAACAGTCATAAAACAATTTTTTCCAATAATGACTCTGCATTAATGACCTAAACAGTCTCTGAACTCCGGGGTGTCCCAAATTATTATGAAAATACGTCAACAAATCAAAGCGATATTTATTAGGAACACACAAACGTTCTAACACTGGATTAACTCTAATCTCCCTCTTATTTCTAGGTGTTGTTATTTTAAATAAGCGGTTATTATCAATAAAAAATTGATCCGCCAACAACAGAGTTACTTTATCCCTGTTGTCATCGCCTGTCAGAATTCCTTGAGTCAAATAATAATAAATATCTCGAAATTCATCATCCGTTTCATAATCCGAAGCAGCAATAACAGGACTGTCAATTAAACTTAATTCTTCATTTTCAACGTCATCATTACTTGCATCATTCTTATCAGGTTTATCAGTAATTGCTACAACAAACTCTTGATCATCTGGTGCAGGTATAAACTGCTGAACCTGCTGTGGGTCCAAATCTTCAAATATTCTCGACAAAGCGTCCGCAGTTAAATTTTTTGAACCCTTAACATATTTTATTGTCAATCTAAATTGCATGAGATACGTCAAAAGGCGTTTTTGCCGTGCATTCACCACTGGCCATTTGTGTAAATGAAGGACACGACTATTATCTGTAATTACAAAAATTTGTCGATGAACCAAGTATACTTCATATGCTTTAAGCGCCAAGACTAACGCCGTTAATTCCAGGTCAGCTGGTGTATGTTTACGTTGGCTTGGCGTCGTAGCTTGCGACCCATACGCTACAACATGTAGCTTTCCATCATCGTCATATTGCATAATAACGTAACTGTATCCAGATAAACTGGCATCAGTGTTAATTATAAAATCGCGATTTGGGTTAATTGGTTTAAGAATTGGATCAGAAATCAAACACTGCTTTAAATAGTTTAACTCTTTTTGACATTCCTCAGTCCATCGAAATTCAGCATCTTTCAACAACAGCTGTCTCATATTAGCAGTTTGCTGAGCAAAATTCTTGACATAACGTCGCCAAAATGAGAAAATACCCAGTATTCTCTGGAGAGATTTCTTCGTTTTCGGAGGCTGAATAGCCTTAATAGTCTCAATTTTTCGTTCACTAATTTTTATCCCTTGGTTACTTAAACGAAACCCAAGATATTCTACTTCTTGATATAAAAATTCACATTTTGAAGGGTTACAGGTCAAATTATTAGTTTTAAACGTTTCAAACATGTATTTTAACGTTTCCAAATGCTCTTCAAAAGTTGCATTGACACAGAGACAATCGTCCATGTATAAAAAAATACGATGAGCCTGTCCACTGTTAGCATGCCCGCCGAATAATTGAATAAGAATTGTAAGCATTGCGGCCGGTGAATTACTTAATCCAAAGGGTGTCGTACGAAAACAAAATCGTAAACCATTAGGGGCAGTAAATGAGGTCAACGGTCGTGATTCTTCACTCAAAAGAACTTGATAATAGCCACAGCGGAGGTCAGCCAAACTCATCCAATTACACTCTTGATTCATAATTTGATCGATCAATTCCGGTATTTTCGGAAGCTGTACTAGTTTAGGTAATATTATTTCATTAATCTGTCGTAAATCAATCACCATTCGCTTTGTTTTATCTTTTTTGTCGACCAAAAAAATTGGACTATTAAATTCTGCATTAGGTGCCGGTTCAATGACTCCAGCAGCCGCCATTTCGTCAATCTGTTCTTGTGCTATCCTGGCGTCCTCTTCGCTCAGCCGAAACTGACGTCTAAACACCTTTCTATCCGTCAACAGATCAAGTTTTAATTGATAATGCGGATACTGTTTAATTTCATTCATCGTACGTGCAAACACCTGTTTATAATCATACAACAGTCTCAATAGCTCGAGTCTCTGCTTTTCAGTAACTTTTGGGTTTATTTTGAACTTGTATTCAGACACAAAAGCTTCTAATTCAGGTAAAGTCATTTTCCGTGCCTCATCCGATAATTTTATACCCTCTTCTTTATCTATTTTCTCGTCTTTTCTTACTGATTTATATGGTGTTATAGCTGCCACAGTATTTAAACTCTGAATCGATGCTACTTTGACCCCTTTTCGCAAAACTAGAGTTTGTGGGGAGTAATTTAAAACTCTGCAAATCGTTCTACCATTATTACAACGCGACATAGATCGAGCTAACGCAAAGGTTTGAAACTGAAAACCAGCCAATGGTTCCAAAATAACATCCTGTCCATCAAAATACGACGGACTAGATACTCTAACAAGAGCTTCACTATACGCCGGTAAACACGTTGAACTAATTGTGGTTACACAATTTCTGTCCGCCGAAGTAGACTGCAACGGTAAGCGTACCGTATCATCAGCTATATTCACTGCTTTTGTTTTATAATCAATAGTGACTTGATTACTAGAAAGAAAATCTGCCCCCAGGATCAAATTATGCTCAATTTGTTCGACAACCTTCGCCGTATAAGGTATAATTAGTCCAGAAAAATTCATATTTAATTCAGCCGTGGCCGCTACTGGCATGGGTGTACCATTCGCCGAATATAAAATCATCCGTCCCGTAGCCGGCCGTAATTTTAAGCCTTAGCCGGCCGTAATTTTAAGCCTAACTGGTTTGCTACTCGTTTCTTAATAATTGTAGCCATACTTCCTGTGTCCAACAAAGCCTTGATAATCTTGCGGCCAACTTTTAACACAATATAATTATTATCAAAAATTGGTTCTTTAACAATCACTTCACACCTATTTGCTCGTGTTTTGTTTCTAAACATATTTTGCTCCCCTTCTCCACGTTTTGAAGAGTTCAGCCACCGTCATTTATTATTATACGGGTTCATCCCCCGCGGTCTCAAGGCCGCGCGGCAGACCCTAGAAAAATGTCCACGTTTAAGACAAAAATTACACATTTTGTTGACTGCTGGGCAGTAATTAGGGTGTGAGTGCGCCTGCCTACCGCACTTTGAACACTGCTGTTCTTGCTGCGGTCCTTGTGGTGTATAAGTCGGTCTATATGGCATTCTATTACCCACAAATCTTGGTCTTGGGGAAAAGTACGATCTAGTCATGCTCCCTCGAGAAAAATCGTTATTTGTCTGCTGAAATCTTGGTGTCATATATGTTGGTTGTTGTCGTGCAAATGTCACTCTCCTGGCCGGTGGCCCTGGCGATCTACGCTCTGACACCGGCGCCACAGCCATGCCACAGCCATGTTCTCCCATTTACTGGCCAATTTGTGAACTTGGGTCTGCACATCCGCCAGCTGTTCTGATAAGGTAGAATCCGCACTTGTTCTTTCTGGGATTGTTAATTCAGCTAAACGTGCGGCATCCAAGATTTCGTCATACGTTTTGGGTTTACGCTGAATCACAAAATTTGATATATTACTTTTAAGTCCGGACAGCAAAGCATACTGAACAAGTTTATCATCAGCTTTCAAGCTGGTTGCTAACTTTTTGATAGCAGCACAAAAATCATCGACGCTTTCGTCTGCTCGCTGTCTTCTAGTAAAGATTTCCTTGGCCGAGCGGTACTGCATTAAGTCCGACGACTTATATCTTTCCGAAAATTTATCCGTCAAAATTTTATAGTCACTTTTCTGATCATCTTGTAAAGCATCCATCCAAATAGCCGCATTCCCGGTCAACAACACTTTGAACAGCGCCAACGCTTTGGCATCATTAAACCCTTTATAATGACAAAAATTTTGAAAATGCCGCAGCCATGCCTCGGCATCTTCGACAGCGGCTCCAGAAAATGTGGACGGGGCGATAGATCGCTCTTCCGCCATTTCTTGATCTTGATCACTGTCAAAAACCTCTTCAACTAAATCCTCGTCCCCGGCTTCTATCACTTCCTCCTGATTATCCAAATCTAAATTAGGTTGTAAATTAATTTGTACACCCGGTTGTAAAATAGGATGTAAAACTGGTGGACTGTGATCGCTTACGTTTGGCTGTAATTCTTGTACCGTTTGCAACACTGGCGGTGGTGGTGTTAAATATACCGATGGATTAACTAAATCCAAATTGGGTGCCGATGCCGGACGAGGCTTGGCAGTGGCCAGCGGACTCCGCACTTGCTCTGTTATTGGTTTTCTATATTCCACGTCAAGTTTCGTTGATCTTGTAACTCTGTCAATTTTTTCTAAAGATACCTGTCGCGTTATTCTTTGACTGTTTTCCTTTGTATTTACCGCAGTTTTAGAAACATCAATATTCATTCAGAATTATCCCCGTTCTATAGGCCTATTATTGTTATTTTCTCAGTTGTAGTGTCACAATTTAAACAAGTCTTACTTTTGGTCTTGATCTTGATCCTTAATCGAAAAGTTTCTTCACATTAACAGTTTCATATATTCTTTTAACCCTATAACCCAGAATTAAAGTTTTTAGAGGATTTTTGATACAATCAATATATTCCTTCGATCGATTTTGTTGTTGCCGATAGTCACACAACAAATTAGGAAACAGTAAATTTGTGAAGATAGCGATTACTTACCTCTCCGTCGAAACTTTTGCGCGTCGAAATGTTGAGTCTGTTGCGTCGTCGAATTTTTTCGTATAAATTATCGCCAAACTACTAATGTGTGAAAGTCCCCCGTAAAATTTTCTTATTGATGATTTTTCTGTGTGGGTTTTAGTATAACTCCACCACGTGACTTGTAGTGGAATTGTTGATTGAAGATTAAACTATTGAATCATTGAGGAAATTAGCTAAGAGCTTTTTAGAGGAAACAGGGTCGTAACCCAGCTGCCCTAAACTGTGCTATTGAAAGTTGAATC
>Ga0209052_1000615_pt1 | contig 11469 bp, 4 predicted proteins | sample WorMetHEROISLAND_2_FD_187409 | JGI IMG/M metagenome (GOLD analysis project Ga0209052, IMG submission 187409) | Marine gutless worms symbiont microbial communities from Max Planck institute for Marine Microbiology, Germany - Olavius sp. 4 HERON... | ecosystem: Host-associated > Annelida >...
TCCAACTGGCCTTCTCCAATCACTCTGGGGAACTGCAGTCAGAATTCTCCTGGCGTCGGCTGACTCATCCATTCTGATCAGGTGTCCAAACAGCATGAGTCTTCTGTTCTGTATGATCGAAGTAAGGACAGGATGGCTAGCAGCATGATAATTTATTCCTTTGTGCATGTAAAAATAAATAAACCAAAACTGCAGTCAAAAAATGTGGGACAATGACAATATGTGCAAACTGAAAATTTATACTAACTAGCTGGCTATATTTTCAGTCAATAAGCTGTTCTATACAGTGTCCTAGGCCTCAAGTACACGACATTAAAAGTGTGTTTATTATATATAATATTAATAACAATAATAACTGTTATTCATTATACATACAGTCTATAGCTAGGCCATATGTCGACAATATATTATTTCGATAAAACACAATGCAAAAATTGCTTATCTATTGTGGAAAAATAACAGGAAAGGAACACACAAGGATTTGTACATTTTAAATTTGTTTAAAAGTGAAGTAACACACACATTAATAAGCAGTTCTGGTTAAGAACAATGCCAGATGACGATGCTGAAAGTATATGCAGGGTGACCACTCTCCAGACACTCTGAAATTCCCGGACATTTCCCTGACAATGTGCGGCACTCATGCCCATGTTAAGTGGTACTCATAGCATGCCTGTAGTACTAGTTTTAATGTAAATGATCAGACTATCAAGTTCACAATTATGTCATAATTAATGATTATGAAGGATGAAATCACTGCGTATATATGTAGCAATGCACTGTTTATGAAGGAAATGCTAATGTTTAGGTACACAGTAGCCAGGACTTCCGGAGTAAGGGTGCGATAAATGGTGTTATTATTTAGTGTATTTGCATAGAATGAGTGCATATTAGTGTTAACACATGTAGTACAAACTGGATGCTACTAAATACGCATATGAATGCAAATATTCATCTAGTAATGAACAGTTTTGGGACACTTTTCCATGACAATATTTTTCCCCTGACATGTTTCAAATTCCTTGACATTTCCAGGTTTTCCAGACAAGTGGTCACTCTGTATATGCCTTTTTGACTATGCTGTAACAGGCACCTTTCACAATATTAAAGTGAATTAAGTTATAAAGTGCTGAAATAAAAAAGGAATCCGCTATACTACTGCTTATAAAACTTGTAACCAACAGTGCTTTACAATCTCGGAAGTGGCAGCTGATTGGCATTATGCGGCCATCCATTGCCCGGACCAGCTAACAGTTGGACCCACGGTGCAGCCAGCAGACATATCACCACCCCAATCAGCCACACTAGGCCTTCAACGTGCAGACTGTAAACTACAACTCATTTTGCACCCCACTGAGGGTAGGAGGCTGAGTTGCCCCAAGAGTGCTATCATGAACAGGCACGTACTGTTTACTACAGCCATTAACATACCAGGTATGCAATTTAAGCAAGAAAATTATAAACACAGCAAACCAGTGTCTAATGAATTAGGGATAACCGGTTTATAGTGATCATGCAATCACAGCATACTTCGCATATTTTGCAAAAATGCGCATATCGCATATTTTCCCGAATATAATGACATTTTCAAAATTTTGAATATCTATTTATGCATAAATTTGCAAAAATTCACATATAATCGCATATTTCCGCATATGCGATCGCATTTTTCAGCATTTCTGCGCATTTTGTCCAACGTAAACACACGCACATGCGTCATTTACGCCACATATTTCCGTAATGCCACATATATGCCGCATATTTTAGCGCATATTTCGCCAAATTCCGCATATTTTGCACCAAAACGGCCCGCATATTTTAAGAAAAATTTCCGCTATAAACTGGTATCCCTAATGAATAGTGCAAAAACAAAGTGGCACGTGGCAGTCTGGAACAAAAAGGGAGTGAGTGAGTAAGGTTTAACGTCCCACTCAACAGTCAACACATTATCGGTCATTTCAGAGACGGTCCTCCAGGCAATCACTTGCACTGGTACGGACAACAAAAATTAACAGCAAAATCAATCAAACCAACACAAACAACCCAAAATACAATAATATACTACAACAACAATGACAGCGAGATGTACGTACTTGCACACAAACATAATAATACTAACTAACAAAAGATGCACACACACACAATCAGTGTGGAACCTATTCTTTACAGTCTATCAACTGCACCAAACAAAAACTGACTAAACAGTAAATAGTCTTACACTGCTGCCCACAGAGGCACTAGTTATACTGGGAGGGGTCTAAAACTTTCTAAATACGGAGACACAATTAATATTTTGCACAATCTGAGAGGACATATAATTAACACCACAGAACACAAAATAATTTCTATCACGATTTTTACAAGTTCAGCGACAGTAGAGTCTAATTACGAATGCACCAAATTCCATCAATCCAGTGTGTGCGGATTTTGACCAGGGTTCAGACACCTGGGTACGTACCCAAAAAAAACCCGGTGGGTTTTTTTGGGTACACCCACCTAAAAAAACCCACCCCCAAAAAACCCACACTTCTATTTTAACCTAATTTTAGTTTATACCTTATATGCCACTAATAATGCAATATTTTATTGTTTTTTAAAGCTTTTACCCAATTTTAGTTTATTGTTTTAAAGCTTTAAGTTACAGAGTTTTTGTATTATTTTACCTATTTTTTCCTGCTTGTCCAAAAAACCCAATAAAACCCCAAAAAACCCACTGGGTTGGAGTTTCTTTGAACCCTGATTTTGACTAACTGCATGACAAGGGCAAACAAAACACAGACAAACCTGAGACAAATGAACTAAATAGTATTAAAAGATCACATTGACAGAAGCCACGTGTATCAACACTGCGAGTCAAAAACAACCACAAAATAAACTCTCAATTCATTTCAGGTGTGTTGGGATATATAATGATCATTTCGTTGCAAATTTTGTTAGGGTTTAGAACAATACCAAGCAAGCTACCCAATACCCAACAGTACTGGCCTCAATATCCAATACTAACAATGATACCAGTGCATAGTAAAGTAGAGCACTATTTCATGTCAAGTACGGCAACGAAAAAAAAATGTGAAAATTGGGCAGAGATGATACAGACAGAGTTTCACCAGGGTTCTTACAGGTCCTCTACAGTTAAATTCCCTGACTTTTAAAGTCACGGAATGACAATTTCCGACCTTATCAAAACAATAACCTTATCGCACAAATGTTAGAAACGGTACACTATATCCCAAGGTTTATAATGACTATGAAACATGTCATTCATGGAGCAATATTAAGTGCAGCTATGGAGTCTGGGGGAGTGCTGTAAGCTCCCCCAGTGGGGTCTGGGGTGCAGCCCCCGCGGAAATCGAATTTGATGCACTTTAGCGGTTAGCCTGAAAATCTGACATCTGGTGGCACCAATTTTTCATTTTACCTGACTTCTCCAAAAAAATATTTTCCCCTGGCCTTTCCCTCAGCACTCAAATTCCCTGACTTTTCCAGCTTTCCCTGACCTGTAGGAACCCTGTTTCACGTGTTGTTTTTGACTCACAGTGTACAATGACTTCTCTGCTGTAACAACCAACAACAACACGGCAGCGAGACGTAGACAGTGTTTGAACTTCTGATGGTTGGGGTTGAACCTAAGCTGTTTTTCTGACCCCCACACGAGGCCAGACCCCCAATGTACACGATTTACATCACAGTTATGAATGGAATCCAACAGCCAAAAAATTCAACCCCCCCCCGGCTATTTTTTCCACAATTCAAACTCTGGCTGTAGTGTCGCTCGGTATCGTCTCTGTACACATTTGCCTAGTAACGCATCACGGCCGGCTCATGGTGTCACCCGTCAAGTGGATGTCCAAGGTAGACCATAGAGACCTCGGTGTTTCCATAGACGGCAGACACGGCGGGATATAGTCGCACGTCCGGTAGGCCACGGAATGCAACACCTTCCACACACACACACACAAAATGTATATCAGGCAATGCTAACAACTGAAAAGAGATTTCAAAGACATCTTTCACAAATAATTTTCAGTGTATTTCACAAACTATAAAATGCATGATCCATATCTCACAGACACGACATGGATGAAATGATCTACATTATTAATGTACCAAATCACACGTTAACATCTAACATATTGTGTATGCTTCCATTACTAGAGGGAATAAACTTAAATTAGTACCTCAGCATTGTAAATACGACTTAAGAAAACATTACTTTACCAACAGGGTTGTTTCAATTTGGAACAGCTTACCAAATGATGTGCTGATGGCTGATAATATTAATTTCTTTAAGAATCATTTAGATAAGCTTTGGTCATCATGCGAATTTGTCTATTCATATAGAGCTCAACCATTCGGAACCGGAAGTGTAAAATAATCGCACAATTCTAGTTTATAGTAGTCTTCGTGTTTGTAATTTGTTTATAAGAGCCGGAAATAGAGGCCGTTGGCCTGCTTCCGTCAACTCGTTACCTTACCCATAACTCTCCGCCAATCAAAGGCAAAACCATACAATCACATCATAACAGCGATGTCAGCGATACAACGTTAAGCCGATAATACAACTGTTTAAATTAAGTACTAGAAATATCAGATCACCACATCATTGCACAGTAATTTACACCAGAAATATACACAGTGCGTAATTACCAAGAAATTCGTAATTCTTTTCAAAGGCTAATGTGTTGTCGTCACAATCTAATATGACTCGTATCCGTTCCCCAACCTGAAACATGCATGAATGAATTAGATCATCAATTATCTGTGCTACAAATATAAAACGTTTCAAGTACTGGTCAAAAATTATGATTATGACATGCCACCAACTATTACTGTGACAGTGTACACCGTGAGCCATAAAAAACATGCCAACTAACTTTTATCAACATCTATGCCAAATATTGACTGATTTTTAAAAATCTTTAACTGTCACTCTGCGAGAAATTTGCAATGAACTGGTTATTAAATATCCTACCACACTGTAACTGCGTCACTACACTACCTTGTGAAATAAGTTTTGGAAAAGCACTACAATCTGTATAAATACATATGCAAAAACCTATCTTCTGAAACAATTTTCAACAAGTTTTCTTATTTAGACTAAATAATTTTAGTTCTAGATACACTTCCAATGTATGTAAAGAACAGCAGACAATATTGCTGTAAATAATAATTTTCAATATAGCAACAAAATACCAGTAATGTAAAATGCAATTTAACGCAGAACACAAGGCACTCAATACGAACTTATACCAGTTCAAAAAATACAGTTCACAGAGGACGCAAACAGAATTTTCGAAGACAAACTGCAAAAATCTTACGTTAGCACTCAGTAATGCAACACACCAACAACACTAAATACTGAAAACAACCACAAATTTTACCAAAACATTACAGAAGCAACCTTGGTTTGGTGCTATCGCAAAAGTTCCCCACCAGGAAGTTTGAAATAGCAAGCTAGGCTTAGGGTCAGGGATAGGGCTAGGGCTAGCCTTAGGATTTTGGAATGACGTTTTGTGATAATGCCCCAGTGAGCTGGTATTTTTTTGGTGTCACACCTGCAGTGACCAAACAGCTGCCTGGTGTAAAAGGTAAAGTTATGTATAGCTCTTTATGGATAAATCCATGACAGAGCTACGGAGCATCACCTGCCTATAGGATCACACAGTGTTACCTGCCACCCGACACAGGTGAGCGCGCCCCGCCATGCAGGCCGGTACTCGATTTACCTACCCTGCAGGGATGGAAGGCTGAGTTGACCTCTTTACTCGGAAACGCAGCTGCCGGGAGTCGAACTCGCGACCTCTCGGTCCCGAATCCAACGCCCTAACCACTGAGCCACCAAGCAACATGTGATGTAAGCAGTTCTGTATGCAGTGGGTACCGAAGGGGCTGTGCACGTAGCCAGAGTCTAAAATGAAAGTCAGTACAAGTTGATAAACCTGATATATGGGCGCATTATTGAGCTGCGGGTAGTTGCCGAGGCTGTCGCCGTTGTGAAGCAGATGATTGTCGACTAGATTCCAACCCCAGCTCTCCCGATCGCCGCCCAGCAGTGCTACATATCCGTGACACTGCACGGCCGCTGACCGCGTGGCTATACCTACAACGGCTACTGTTCCAAGCGGACCCTCCCACCAGACCTCCCAGCAATGCCGTCCGTTCCTAAAGCCGATCTTTCCGCGCGCAGCGTCCGTGCTCTGCGCGACGGGGTTCCGGTGAAGCGTAAAGCCGTTCGTTTTCACGTAGACGTTTCGCGAGCAGTCGTCCGGGTTCCAGGCGTGATAGAAGGCGCGTAGTTTGGCCTTGTACGTCGGCACGTTGGAAAACAGATCCGACTTCAGCGCCTCTTCGGCCAGCTTGCGTATGCAGTGCAGCCGCCAGACGTCGTTATTTTCGTCGTTTAAAAACCGATACCAGCTCGTGCAGACTAGCGAACAGTTCCGAAGGTCGTCGATGCTGAGATACGAAAACAGAGCCTCAAGAACTGGTTGAGGCAAACTCTCCCAGCTCCGAACGACAACACAGTACGCCATCTTGAAATATTAAAACAGTTGCTAGGGTGGAAAAATTCCAGCCCTCTAAACGTCAGAATAACAGCTTACAAATCTCCACAACTCGCACAACTCGCCTCGGCCGTCGGTCCATTTCGATTTTTAGTCAAATTTAACAACGTCACCGATTTGGATTTTGTAAACAAAGATGTCACGTCTATTAAAGTCAGCAAATGACAATTTAGTTGAGAAATAAAGCTAGAAAGCCGAGCGATATTGTACTCTACGTATACGTTGAAGATGGATGACATGTGGACTCTGATTATGTTGTCGTTGGCGATGCTTGTCGGCTGCTATTTAGCCGGCGCTGTGCCGCTGGCTTTCAACCTCTCCGACGAGAAACTACGGCTAGTGTCTGTTCTGGGAGCAGGCCTCCTGGTCGGCACGGCTCTTGCAGTTATCATACCGGAAGGCGTTCACGCCCTTCTGTTTCCGTCAGGCGATCATCACGAGGGGCCTGCTCACGTGGTGGCGAAGGAAGTGAGCGCGCTGCCCGGTCCTGCCGCGGCGCTGGCTGGCGGCCAACACAAGGAAGATATCAAGTTGGACGCTGCGGCAGCTGGAGGGACGCATCACCACGAGCACGAGTCCGGGGTAGAGCTGCACAGTTGGATCGGGGTCGCGCTGGTGCTCGGTTTCGTCTTCATGCTGCTTGTCGATCAGATTGGTGGACACATGCACGCCCATGCTGGAGCCGTCGAGCCTACGTCGGCCGGGCAGAACAGGAACAAGATTACAGCAACGCTCGGTCTAGTCGTACATGCGGCAGCGGACGGCATTGCCCTCGGCGCTGCAGCTTCTACGTCCCAGACCCACGTCGAGATCATCGTCTTCATCGCCATCATGCTGCACAAGGCACCGGCTGCGTTTGGCCTCGTCTCGTTCCTGCTCCACGAAGGGTTCGACCGATCGCGGATACGCCGGCATCTCGCGGTCTTTGCATTTTCGGCGCCGGTGCTTGCGATCGTGACGTACATAGGACTGAATCAGAGCAACAAGGACGTGCTGGTGAACAACAATGCGACCGGCATCGCGATGCTCTTCAGCGGCGGAACGTTTCTCTACGTCGCAACCGTTCACATTCTACCAAAACTGGCACGTGTCTCGGTCTCCGAACAACTGACTGGTTCTGGTGATGCCCATGTCGGGTTTTCCAAGGTCGAACTGGCTCTAATGGTATCCGGGTGTCTACTGCCGCTAATTCTTGCACTAGGCCACAAACACTGATGCCAACATTGAATGCTTTCTATGATAGTAGATGTAATCTGAGATGGATTTCACGGAATTCATTCTACCACTGAATTTTTAATGCAGAATAATTCCACTAGAACTCAAACAGCAAGATGTTCGGAGAATTTACTGCGGTAACGGCTGAGAAACTAGCAAATTAACTGCCATGCAGTGTGCTGCCTATGGTAACTGACTGATTTTTGTCTAGCCAGTCATATTTTATCATGTGAATACAAGCAGAAAGACACTGCATTCGGAAGGCTGTGCTGCCTGCAAGTGAAATTACCGTTATCACTCTGTGATGCTGTCTGATAGATTGTAGATTATCTACTTGTGTTCCATGTTAACTGTTATGTCATCTTATACTCGTGACTGTTATGCTTGTGAATTAAGATCAGTGTGCATGTCACAGTGGTCTAGTAGTCAGGGGCATATTTAAGCGGCCTTGCACCTGGCCCTACTTTGAAAGTGAAAAAAATTTTAGCGAAAAGAAAAGGATTAATCGTAAGAGGAAGGGGAGTAGGCCAGGCATAACATCAAAATATTTCTACTGTAGTTACACCCCAGGCCCTCCCCACATTTCACCCTACCAGTAATGGTGTGCTGCGGCTGAATCCCGCTTGGGACTGGTCATCGTGTGTATTTATCATGACACCCTTTCTGCTGTGCTTGGCTTGACTCGAGCCTTCTACCATTCACGGGATGGCAAAATGACTGTCAGCTGTTGTGCCGAGTGATCGGAATAAATGCCAATGATGAGTGCAGATGATAGCAGCTTGTAGGTAGATTTGTGTGCCAAGTCAGTTGGCTTGGTCTGGAGATTGGTGCGCTTCATTTATCATGTGAACTCTTGTAGTGGCTGTGCCGTGCCACTACAAACATTGTTCTTAATATTGGCAAATATGATTATCATTGTTACTTTTTTCATCAGTGAATTTAGAGCAATGTGATGGTCAGTTATCTTGAGCAGTTCTTAAGAGAGACAGAGAGAGAGAGAGAGAGAGAGAGAGCTCACAGTAGCTTTCTTTCATTATTAGTAAACAGTTATCGAGCTGTTCTCATTACAGATCGTCTAAGATACTAGTTATAGCATTGGTCAGTAGCTAACATGGAACTTCTTGTTCATTTGTGCAGTAATAATGCATGTAGCCTTATTGTAACAGGCATATTGGTAGAAAATAGTGAATGTGTATAATGCAGCCCAGTGAGCCTGTTAGAATTTTGTCGAATGGCTATTTGCTGTGAGAGCACCAGAACAATGCATTGTAAGTTTTTTTCATATGCTTCACTGTTAGTTTTACACAGCTCGTGTGCCAGATGTACAGCCACAGCATATACTGTTCTTCTACAGTGACTGTATATCTATATCATATGGCAAACATGATAATCATCATTAATGCATTTGTCACAAGCCCTGGTGTGCTCTTGTACTAAGCCTGGTTGCAGTGATATGTAATAGTTTAACAAGATTTCTGTTATTCTTAGAAATTGCTAATTTGACAAGCTCTTGCCATTCCACAGAACTATTATCGCTCAGTAGGACTAGGGTAGAAAATGATACATTTCACTGTGCAATTCATCTGTCTACCTGTATATACATATTTAACAAATGTTAATATAGCACTTTTAGGTTATTCTCTCCCGTGTGGGTCCGGGGCTGTAGAATAGACCCACTCCGTTTCCTGGCTGGATGGCTTAAGAGGCGCCTAAATCAGGTTTTTAGTTTTGTATTGGTATAGTTAGATTGTGCGTGTGTGCATCTTTTGTTAGTATTACGTTTGCATGCATGTGTATTAAGGTAGTATATTATTGTATTTTGGGTTTTTGTGTTGGTTTGATTGATTTTGCTGTTAATTTTTGTTATCCGTACCAGTGCAAGTGATTGCTCGGAGGATCGTCTCCGAAATGACCTGTTACACCCTACTGACTCACTCACTCATTTTAGCTTATTCGTGCATGCATGGTAAACAGAATGACTGCATTCTGGTATGGTTGTATTTGAAGGACAGTATTCTGTTAAGCATTCAACATTGCTGTTTCCATCACATCTGCCATATTGACACTTTCGTGTGTCATTTGGCTCATTGAACTACACTAGGTGTGTGCTTGTAATGTACTGTGAACTGGCATTCTTAACTAGTTTGTTCCCATTGAGATATTAGATAAATAATTAATGAAACATATCACAATTTTGTATCTTGGTCAATCAATGTTGTTAAATGATGACTTCCACCAAGGCAGTAGTGTACTAGTTTGTTGTCTGCTAGCAGGAATATCCAAAAAAAAATCAGATTATTGCAGAATTTTTCTAAAGAGGATAGGGCTTTGACAAGAAACAGTTGGTTTGATTTCCTGTTACTGTTACTTTGTGGTGAGAAGGAACGTTCAGCTAATCTACAGTTCTACAGTATCTTATTTGACTGAGGTAAGACTTGTTCAGTCCTGGGTTTGCTATGTAGCCGGTAATTGACTGAGGCAGCAAGCTGATCAGCACTGAATGCTGTTGGCATTGCGTTTCACTTCTCCACGATCATCTCACCTCACCAGTGTCATCATCACCACTCTTATCATCCATCACCCCATCATTCTTCCATTCCAAACTCAAAACTTTCCTATTTCTCAAATCCTACCCTCCGTAGACATCTGGCACATCTTCGGACTGATTTCACGGATACTCGGACTGCATTACGGCTTTTTTTGTTTCAGTTTGTCTAGTTTTCAGTTATCGTTATTTCCTTCAATTTAAGTTTTTCTGTCTTAGGTCTCTTATCTCTCCCATAACCGTCTGTTTCTTGATTTTTATTTTTTAGTTCCGTTTAAAACATTTTTAGTTTTCTTTTAGTTCATGTGCTAGATTAAACTGGCAGCTTGCCTGTCAGTTTTCCAGTGCAAATCATATGTCATATCGTATCGTACAAAATGACCCAGAACACGATGTAGAAATTCTTGGCGGTTTTGAAATTGTATTACAGACACTTTTCACAAACAGTATGGAATGCATGTGATAATTAGAAAAAAAAATCTACTACCGTCTGCCAACGACGAATAAGATGCTAGATATTTTTCAGCTTTGGTGGAGGTTTGTAGTCCGTGAATGGTTTCTGTTATAAGCTGAATTAGGCTGTTGTGTTTTCTATGTTTAGTTTGTACTGTGTGAACAGATGTATGTTGCCATCTCTGTGGTGTCTTGTGCATGTTGTTAATCCAGTGATTATGATATTGTGATTAAATCTTTTACGAGAATGCGAGTATATATCGGCATCAAGCTGTCAAATAAATGGCACTGCTGTCAACACACTTAGCCTATTGTAGGCTACTCGTTCATCAGAGATCCATTGAATTAAGTCTGAGCTTAAATGAACTGGTGATGCTTCAAGGTCATGTATTCAAACTCAAGGTGACGGCAAGGTCAAATATTTGAGTGAGGTGGAGGGTAGACATTGTCGGCTTGGTATTATTATCTATAGCTATTGGTAACAAGAAAGCCCAGCTAACGCAAAGGGAACGCGCGACAGCAGTGCATGTATGAATGCCCACTGCGAACAAATGTAAAATCCGTAAAAACCTCTATTTTAGTGCTAAAGGTCATTCAAGGTCATTGCTTTCAGTGTCAATCGAAACCCGTGTATGACTTCCTATTAGTGATTAATTGTAACCTTGGCCCTATCTCGCACCGTTTCCGAGATAT
>Ga0209052_1000616_pt1 | contig 11458 bp, 9 predicted proteins | sample WorMetHEROISLAND_2_FD_187409 | JGI IMG/M metagenome (GOLD analysis project Ga0209052, IMG submission 187409) | Marine gutless worms symbiont microbial communities from Max Planck institute for Marine Microbiology, Germany - Olavius sp. 4 HERON... | ecosystem: Host-associated > Annelida >...
GAATAGTGCCGTGTGCACGTTGCTAAGCAACCCTCAGTACGTGACTGCTACAACCAATCACCTGTTGGCATGGTTATACGCATGAGCATGCGCGAGTTAAATATGCAAGTTATCTAACTTCAGTTAATTTTTCCGCGAAAAAACGCGACAGAAGTTAACTCGTGAATTAACCTCGCGACTGAGATAACCTAGGTTAGGTAACCTAGAAGTTAACTTGGACACGAAAAAACCAGCCCTTAATGGGCTATCAGTTATATTAACATATTGTACAACGATGATACACACCTTTCTCAAGTGTACTTGCAACTGTAACTACAAACCAGACCACAAATCACCATATTATCATTCACACTACAAACTTATACCAACGTATAATAACAATGGTGGGACAGGAAACGCTGCATTTAGTGATAAAATGTTTATGAAAATTTACTACTGATGTCACAAGAGCTGCTGCTACCACTATGAATGTCTATGATTCTTCTTTATGCAGCCAGCCAATTTTTATCCAGAGACACTCCGGGGTAGACCGAATCAAATACAGTGAATTTCTGCAAACTGTGAAATTAACACAAACTAAAAAGCATAATAGTTTAATTGCTGTCACCTGAACTGCTCAGCTTAAGGCCTAAACAAATACTGTTGCCATAAGAGAGTAAGAGTGTAACGGTTTGACAGACACCTGTTGTGTGTTGCTGCCGATCGCTTGGTGTTAATTTGTGCTTCCTGTTTTTGAATGTGTCATTAGATACAATCTGTAGCATTAATGATCATGCATGGTTACCTGCTCAGCCATAATGGTTAGCTCACTGGCTGTCTGCCAGTGGCCAGTATGTGATCGCACCCTAACTTGTTTTAGCCGTCCCGTCATGGCCTGTAATGTCCCGTCATGTTTTAGTCACACTGCCTGGTGTCCAGGCACATATCACGTGTCTCACCATCTGTCCTGACGTGTGGCATTGTGTCCCTGTTTCCAGGCATATGGCGGCCTCCTGATTTCGTCATTTTTACTTCTGTCTACCTGTGTTTATTTAAATTTATTGAAATATCGAAAGGTTGAGTCTGGATTCCAAGTCTGGAGAATCATCCTGCAGTGGTCATTTATGTGTTCTGCAGTCTTCATATGGTGTCCTGCGGTACCCTCAGTTTTCAGGCATACCAGGCTCAAGTCAAAAAATGTGGCGGAAAATTTGAAACATTAGCCGTTAGCGTATCAGTAAGGGATATATATCTTCCAAGGGCCTAATTCACAAAACTTCGTAAAATGAACATTCGTAATTCTTTCCCAATTCTTTCGTATGTCAGCTAATAAGCTATCGTACGAAAAGTTTACGAAAGAACTGCGAAAGAATTACAAAAAAATATACAATAGACTAGAGAGTTACAAGAGAGTTACGAAGAGTTCACGAAAAGCTTACGAAACTATTCGTAACTCTCCCGTAACATTTTCACAAGTGCAGTTTACGAAGTTTTGTAAATTAGGCCCCAAGACCGCAGATCACTTATTTTACCTGTGACAGTGTATCAAACAAAGTTACGTACACAAACAGAGTTCGACAACGTAGGCATAATACGACCACACAATCAGCGCCGTGATGAAAATAACTGGAATTGATCTCAGAGACGCTAAACACAGCCACAGCAGTCGAGACGACATTTTAACGACGTAACTACAAATGTTTGTTTATCTTCGTGATGGAGCACTGAGATGCTATTTCTAAACACCGGTAAAGGCGGAAGCCAAAGGCCACCACCAAATCTCAAATCTTACCCTCCATGGACATCTGGCACCTCTTCGGACTGATTTCACGGATACTCGGACTGCTTTACGGTTTTTTTCTCTGTTTCAGTTTTTAGCCGACCGTACTGGGTAGTACGTGCTCTGTCCGTTTGTCGTCTGTCTGTAATATAACGTTTTGTATTGTGGCTAAACGGTACGTCGTCGACTCGTCGGTGATGGTGCCGTTGGATGCAACATGTTCGAGACATCATACTCGGACAGTTATAGACGCAGGTTGCGAGTGTGCACCATGAGTACGGTCGGCTAACCCTAGCGACAGCTGGGCTCGATTCTAGTTTCGAGTTATCGTTACTTCGTTGCGTTTTAGTTTTTCTGTCTCAGGTGTCTACTCTGTTATCTCTCCCAGAAACGTCTTCATTATTATTTTTTTAATACTTCTTAAAGGTCCATTTAAACGGTTTTAGTTTTTTAGTTTATGTGCTGGCAGCTTGTCTGCCAGTTTTCCAGTGCAAATCATCTATCGTATCGTATTATGCTGACAACGCTGGTGGCCATGATTGATGGTGGCCAAACAAGTATAGGCCAGGGACTATCAGTGCATCGATCGATATCAGTGTCTCAAATCAATGTACAGTGATTGCAATGTATTTGCACCAAAATTAATCAAATCTGAGAATAATTCAAGCTACGATTGATAATGTTAGACATCCCTTTCCGAATGTAGATACGAGTTTTAATCTGGTTACGTCCATATCATTATAGCCCTAAGCTTATACAAACATAACAGAAGAGATAAAGAAAATGCCTATTGTAGCTTAATTTATTAACTGTTAACCAGAATTGTAGTTAATTGTAGCACTTTCATTGTTCGTATCATATTCTACTTGTGTCTACATTTTATCTATAGTTCTGACTGACGGATAAACCTGTTAATAGCGCTAGTAAGTAATACAGCAGTTTTCTTGTATGAACAGCGAGTTACCAAGAAGAGAAAAACGCACTGCTGCAACGTTCTTTACTACCATCACTACAGACATTGAACACAGCACACTTTACAATCAACAGCAAGTGTAGTACAACATAAAATAAGACATAGAAAATACACAAACTACTTACGATGCATCACAAAAACCCCCTTTATTATAACATGCATGGCCAATCCCGCACGGGCCCACACGGCTACTTGTTAAAATCAATGCAAGTATAAAAGCCTCGGCATCTGTACCGCTCGCAATACTATAAAATTCACATAAAAAGAACACATTTACAAACAGTAAAACGATAAAAAATTGCGACAAATATGGATAGTGCATATCACAAGACGGTGTATCAAGCTGAACATATTCAAGCAGACACTTGACATCGTAGGTTTAAGTGGACCAAGAGAAGTAATCACAAAGTTTTGACAACATACAAAATCATTTGGATTGGTACAGACAACACCGGAAACCTCTAGCATCACTGTATCAGCATGTTGGGTTACCATCCCTAGCTTAGATGCATAATATAAGAAATGCCTGGTATTTTTATAAAATCACACTAAATGAAAAGGCAGCCATTATAACAGTGACACCAGTTATTTTTACACAGCTAACATCACAATCCCAGTGTGCAAGACGGATGATAAAAAAAATTCCCCAGTCAATGGACAATAACAAAAAAGACGCAAATTTTCGTTATTCGATGTCTTAATTCGAAGTCATAAACATCTGTGCTTCTATGCACTTTGTAAAAATGAGGAACACTGACTCTCAAAATTCAACCGGTGGCATTAACAACCCGAGAAAAACTTCTTCAACCTCTCGTTCTCTATCTTCTTCACATGCAGCGCTTTCCACTTCAATATCCAGTCACATACATGTAATCAGTGGAACCACCAGCTGCACTAACCTTCAACAACGAAACTGATTATGCAAAACTACGGCAAATATACACAGACAACTCATCCAGGGCATGCAAATCACAAGCACTTGGACATCAAGATTTTGGTTTTATTTCAATCACAGAGTAACAAAGTTGATGAAAGCTGTGGCAAAAAAAATTAGAAATTTTTAAATTCCCGAATATGTATCACAAAAAAAACAGTGCCAAAAAACATTTCACCAAAACCCATTCCTACGATGCTCTGCCAAGTCTTTTTTTACCAAAACAGTAATCCACTCGCTTTGTGAATGTGTTAGTTAATAAAAAATACTAATCGTCTGAAATTCTTTCTTTCCTAATGTTAAGACACAGCAACATGTATTAACTATAGCTGCAATTAAATGATGCTGCCGGTGACGTCATAATACACAAACTGGGCGACGTCATTATGACGTCACAGTGTTTGCTTAATCTCCACCATACACTACGTTGACTAGGCGGAGATAATAAACTTTTCCACAGAGAAACAAAACCAGGTAAAACGTCCTCCTTCGGTGGAGGTGACAAGCACAATACCCCGGACATACAAACACTGATATCCTCTCAACATAGCCGTAACACCACATATCCACTCATCGATCGTTGGACTTATTTCAGTTTAAAAACACAAAATAAAACCTCACATCTCCATCAGTAATCATTATGTCTACATCATCGTATTGCCATGAATCAATGCATATTCACAACTAGCGGTCATCAAATCAAATAACCAAATCAAACAATCGGTCATTAACACAAATAAAGTCACCACGAGTACCATCACTAACTGTGGCCAAGGCAGCACTGCACCACGCCAACACAAATCACATGGTAAAAGACAGTCACGGGTGTAGATAAAGATTTGTGCCTAAACGTTGGTCTCGAGACAAATTGAACATAACATCAGAAAGTCACACATCAGCTGCTGTTAGCAGTGCTTAAGCTGCGTGTCCACTGACTGCACAGTGCGTCTGATGGCTGTATTAACGACACTTCGTGATATCTGCAGCAACACACACCAAGTCAGCACATTTAACACAGAGTCGGCTGCCAATATCAGTAATCAATCAAGGCAGGCCAATACTCAATCTACCTAACTCAGAGGGATGGAAGGCTGAGTTGACCGTGGTGGCTGGTTGGTGGTCCACAGACAGTCACCACCTGACAGTGACCTGACTGGGAGTAAAACTCACAACCTCTTGATCATAAGACCAGCATCCTAAATTCCTAACTGCTACAGCATTACGTCAAAAAAATGTAGCACAAAAAACCTAACTTACAATAATAAACTACGTACATCCACACGCACACAAACATAAAATTAACAAATGCAAAATTCATGCAAATACACGAGTTACCTATCAATACAAAACTGAAACCTGGTTTAGACGGTTTTTACGTTATCCGGCCAGGAAATGGATCGGGCCTATTCTATAACACCAGGGACTAACATGCACAATATTTCACATTTAAACATAATCAGAAGCAGTCACGTTCACAGAATTCATCCAACTGACAGCATAAAGACATACAAAGTGTGGAATAACCACTGAAGAACAACGTATTGCAAGACGGTCAGAAACTCACTTGGCGGCTTTGTATTTTTCCCTGACAGCTTGCTGCTGGAGCGAGGGAAGTCTGTTTAGCATCACATACAGGTCCCTGAGACACTGCTGTAAGTCGTTCATTGTGTACTGCGTCGACTGCACCAGTGCCGACGACTAATCAACCCACAGCACAAATAGTCACCACATGGTGTATGCAAAAACAACAGAACTGCACAGGGTGGTGAATAAAAAGTGTAACAACACACATGCCTTATATGGTCGAGCAATGGGACAGTTTTGGAAACGACCAGCCTCGATCATTGCAGTGAATAGTGGGCATGCTGAACACTGCGTTTCTTTTCCAAAACTGACCCCTTGGTTCCTTCACGTAATGCATGTACCATGCCCCATTTCTTTATACGCCACCATGTACAATTACCATTACCCAATACATACTCGAATAATTATGCAATATATTAACTAAAGAGCATAGAGAAAATTTATTATCAACACAGATAAAAATGACTACCAAGTTGCTTTCAATATCACGTTTGAGACATGTGGGTCGATACCCCAAAACGCACAGAGTTTTTTCAGGTAAACCACCCAAGAAAGCTGCTACTAAACCCACCCTAAACTCATGCAACATCTGGCTCCCTTCACTGCCCTCATGCTGTGCAGACATCGGGCACGTCTCAACTCCTTGTCAAAGAACTACCAAAAAACATTTAAACTCACTGCCGGGCACCGGCCTAACCTAAGCTAAGTTCCAAAGGTTGGCCGATCAGTGATGAAACCGAAACAGAAGTAGTACTGAACACTTTAGCAGAGTTCTGTTACCCATGGATCGGTGGAGTCCAGCATCAGGTTTGCCAGGCAGATTGCAGATGCTGCCGTTATGCTGGGAAGATATTGCAAGAACGTGTCACCATCCAACAGACTGCACTCAGCCAGGTACTGCAACGTCCATGCAACAAACACCATCAGCTGATATGCTATGAAAGTTACCCAAGTCAGACAGGCCGGTACTTGATTTACCTGTAGACCCTAAAGGGATGGAAACCAAGCACCGGCCGGATGGAAGGCGGAGTTGACCCTGACGGTTGGTTATATACCGGACCGAGATGGTCTACCTACCAGCAGACATTAGTAACCAGATGGCAAACAACCTGACTCTAAGTCAAACCCACGACCTCTCGATCATAAGTCCAACGTCCTAACCGAGCACATTTGTGGCATAAAATGCATTTAGTGATAAATAACTCATCCCTCGATCATGTTCAGGACACAGAAACCCTGCCACACCGTTATAAAAAAATTTCATTAAAACAAATTTTAACGTTAAAAGGAATCGGGTGGACAGACAGACATCTACATGGTAACCCTCCTATCATGGCAATATTCTGAATATGATAAATGAAAACGAATATCTAACGAGTTAATACGTACCATAGCAAGTGAGATAGTCTTATCATCGGCTTTGGTTTCCTTGAGGAAACGATCACAGAAAGCGTTGATAGTCGGCACGGCAACATCGAACCTGAGAACTTTCAACAAAAGGTGCTCCATTCTCAGCACCTACAGCAGCCAGGCACACAATCAGGACATCTTAGACTAGTGTAAACCAAACATCAATGATGCACAAACTTTACAAACACAAACACGGTCTTACAATTCACTGCTAGCCATAACACATGCAGTAACCAATCTAGCATCCGGAGAATGGTACACCCAGAAACCAAGCTTCAAAATCTTAACGGGACGAATAATACATTCACACAATATTGGAGTTCCTAAGCAAGAACTCATAATACTAGAATTGCCACCTGACCTGCTGTTTAGTGTAGGTGTCGTCTGTAATGTAGACAAATTCGCCAATGTCTGGAGGATAGATCTCTTCGTATTTGCTGCAACAGTTTACAGAACGTTGCAAAAGATTGTAGCAAACACCTAAAAATCTAAATCTAAAAACAACTTCACACAATGCCAGCAACAATGTCAAAAACTGTGAATCAGATGTGCTGTGTTGGCACTGACCTGTCCTAGGTGTGGCAGGCTGAAGAGCCAACAAATAATTTGCATTTTTCCTCGGTTTACAGAGAAAACGATCAACATAAGATGTATACTGGTATCAAAAAGCCAATCAAAAGTTTCTATAAATAACAGATGCAAAGACAAAAACCTACACGATGTGAAGAGAATGAGCAATAGAAATCAGTATGTAAAAAGCCAAGACAAAACAATCTAATCGGTAGACAATTTGTAGGCCCACATCACAATGAGTACTGCTGCTAAAACTGCAGCAGCACTAATTTCCATTTTCATTCAACCAGACTCATCCTGAAATACAACTACCAACATTGCTGCAGCAGCTACTACTATCACAGTTACCTTCACTTCAACAATTGCCACTACTAGTACTCTCAACTGCTGTTTAATTAACATCCTTTTTCCAAAGTCACACCAGGTTAGACCGGGTCCTAAGAAAGAATCTAGCAGAAATGCTGCATGCAAATGCGCTTGCCCATTACGAGCTAACAAAACATTAGTGAGTATAAACTGCCGAGCAAACGCACGCTGAATTAGCATATTTATTACAAAATAATGTGAGTACAAGGAAGCAACCAATAGACATGCAACTTAGCCAGTCAAAACAGCCTCAATGAAACTAACCATATCAGATGTCTACAGATAAGTAGAATTATAATTAAGAAGCGAAACACCTGTCGCAAATAAACACTTAACTCCACCAGTAGCATCGTGGGTTAAAAAAACGTTGAGGGGAGCAGAAAGTTGCAATTTTCCGACAGACAGCTGCTGATTTCCGATAGGAGATTATGGTTGCTGAAAATTTCCACTTTGCCCATAAGTTCCCCAAAATAAGGCATTTTCGGCCGAAAAATTATACTATGAAATTTTTCGTAAAAGCAATTGCTCCCCCCGCTATTCGAGTCTAAATACATTCTCCATATCACCATTCACGAAATGCATCACAATAAAGTGTCTTCTGGTTCTGGTTCCTGCTAAATGAACACAAATATTTATTCTATGCTACATGAGTGAATATTTAAATCTGGGGTACATTTTAGCAAAAACCGGAACCAGAAGACACAAAATTATGATGCATTTCGGCAAAGGGGATAAACCGAATATGGAACAGCGAAACATACGCTGCAATGAACATGGCGGACGCGCCAACAAGCTGAAGCTTGCTGCGCTGGACAGCCATCACCGACAGGAACCGGTCGACATAGTTGACGGCTAGGAACAGCGTCTCGCGGTGAAGGTGGTACTCATCGGCCACTTCAATCAACCAGTCGACAAGGATCGTCCGCATGTTGGACGTGATGTCTGTCTGCCGCTGCATGTAGTTTGCCCGTGGACGATTCGTCAGCTGAACACGTGGATAAATGCATGCTAACAATTTACACAGCCCAACTGTGATTACTTCAAGACTCAAGACAGTACTGATCATACTGCATCAAGTTTATAAAATGTCAAGTCAAAAACGTGTAACGTAACTCCGGAATTGTTTATTGTAGTTCGTAGTTTACCTTAAATAACATAGCCATTTGCAAACTATTGTTAATTCGTAGACTGTTTGGGATCTAACACTGTGTGTCAAACACTGTCAAGTGTCAACAGTAAAATGTTTCAGCAACCGGCGAGAGCATTTGCTAATATTTACTATTTGCTGTTATCATTGTTACGTTTGTACTTCACATTTGTCAGTACCCTGCGCTTCCAACGGAATTTGCATACATCTTTTCTAAATTACTTAAAATATCCTGACTGGTGTTCCAACCAGCCCCAACATGATTCAAACAGCGTGCCCAGCTTTGCCACTTGTAAATTTGCTTTTATTCTACCTTATGATGATTAATAACAGAAAAACAAAAAAGAACATAGATTGCTTTTTAAAACCTCTGATTTTCTGAGATATTCATAGATCTCGTCGCGGTATTCTGCCATCGACATCAACCGATCTGTCCGTTCCTGTGCGTCCAGTTCGGCAGCTTTAACATCAGCGTCCTCAACTGTGTCCTCGTCCGAGCTCATTGCATCGAGCAGGATCACAGAATCTAACAGCAACGCAACAGAGTATTCAGTTTGCTCATAGACGACAACATCTATACCGCAGGGGCGCACTTACAGCAGCAGCAGTTAATAGTTACTGCTGCCCTGACAGACTTAAAATAAAATAAAATGAAACTTTTGTTTCAAATAGTTGTCAGCGATTTATGATCATGACATTGTTTCATTGTTATGAGTTAGAGTTACAACAAACCCCTTGCCGAGAAAGGATAAGCATCGTGAAACTGAGCTTGTTAGCAAACTACCTTTGCCACTGTCTGATTAAACATAGTATCACAACATCAGATCACGACATAAAATCAGATACAAACAATCTAAAACAGATGACAACACACAACACAAATATCACTACCTAACACCTACCATATGGCAAAACACAAGCTTATGTTTTATCCGCCTATGTCTGTCTGCAACATAACTCCAAAAAAATTGCCAACGGACTTTGTCGAAACTATTTGGAGAGGTCGGTCATGGCCTAATGACCAACTGATTACATGTAGTTGGTAATAAAAATCACAACACGAAGACAGCAATTTTTAAAGGAATAGCTTTCATGGCATTTTGGACAGGAAAGGCATAGACCAAGAGATTACATTGTACAAGCAATCTAAAAAAATTTAACGGATTTTTCAAGTGCTGTTCTTATACGAAGTATAGACACTTCTCACTGATGTTTTGAACTCTCACTCTCACTCACTGAGAGATATTATATGCACACTACATCATGCATAAATCATAAACATACAAAACAAGCTGAAGAATAACGTTCACACTGTAAACAATCTTGCCATCAGTACACTATCATTGTCACCGCTGGAAGAAAACCGCAAACACAAACGACTGTCAATACTGCTATCCGTTAAGTATAATAAGAGCTGCAACTATCCATTACCATCAGAATCTTCCATGGCATAGTCAATGCTGTGACGCTCAGCTGTCGTGGCTGCACCACAATCCATACTGACGTCCATCTCATGACAGCTCAGATCAATCGGCTTCTGAGACGACAGCGCATGCTGGGCAAAGCTCTGCAACGGCTGCTGAAATGTCGGCACCGCTGCAAGACCAGACGTTGAAACTCGCTCGCTGATGACCATCGGACGACACTCATCCTGTTTTGAGTCCACAATTACACTTGTAATTGTCATACAGCTGGATCAGCAAATATAAATTCTATGTACAAAAGTAAAATATGGTAAATTACACAGTTACAGGTCAGCATTTTAGATAAAATATCAATACAGCTAATGATATTTGCACACATGTAAGTGTATATTGCCTACAGATAACCTTATTACCAGCAGTTGCAAAACGAGCATTCACTGCATGGCAGGCAGTGATATAAAGCAAAAATGCATGTAAAAATTGCCAGCAAATTCGTGAAGACTAACTTAAATCATCAACAAAAGACAATTGCAGAGTTTATGACTATTCACCTCACAAATAAGCATGTTTGCATTGATTTGCGGCCAGTAATAGAGGCATACACAATACACATAACAATCTAACGTTTTGATTGCACAATATTCCTGTTTCACACCACAGACGATTGGTACCCTGCAGAAGCAAGTCTTCGCCTACAAATAGACCATTAATCAAACGTTCATGCTTTCATCGGTTTTCTTTTGTTATTTTGTTCAACTGTCAGTCGTTCGACAGCGGACAGTTACGAGCACACATTAAAATAATCATATCGTATCATACGACAATTCAAGCACATATATTGATAATGGAAAAACGAATGAGTCCGTCGTTTTAACCTGCTTTGGTTTCTGCGAGACGTTGGGTAAGGGTTTGTTGGTCAGCGTCCCAAGCACCGTCCGCTTCCCTTGCACCGGCAGCCTCGTCTCGCGAACATCGCCAGCCTTGACGCGAACTTTCGCAGCACCATCTTGGTTCTCGTTATTTTCCACTGAGCTGAAGTAACCGGCTTGAACGGCGTGCAACGACATCTTTCTTGCCGCGAATACTGGTAGACGGACAACTGTTCAACGTCCCGTTTCGTCTCCGTCTGTGAATGAAATTGACTGACAATGAACTGTCCCACTCCCTTCTCGCGCCGGCCACCGCCCCTCTCAGTTTACCCTTGAATTTAGCGCGAGAGGGAATCAACCAATCAGCGTCCAACGCTTCGGCACGTGGCACTCCCGCCCATGCTTCTGTGGACCGAACT
>Ga0209052_1000617_pt1 | contig 11457 bp, 8 predicted proteins | sample WorMetHEROISLAND_2_FD_187409 | JGI IMG/M metagenome (GOLD analysis project Ga0209052, IMG submission 187409) | Marine gutless worms symbiont microbial communities from Max Planck institute for Marine Microbiology, Germany - Olavius sp. 4 HERON... | ecosystem: Host-associated > Annelida >...
GTTACATTCTCTACTGTATTGTCTGATACTGTTATCCTGCCATGCGGTATGGTGCCCATGATCATCATCTTTGTTTTTTCGGCATTCACGTGGAGACCCACTAGTTTTGCTGCATCTTCGACTCTGACGTAAGGTCTTGCATTCCCGATACTGACACATCCAGTAGTGCTATGTCATCAGCAAAATCTAGATCCTTCAACTTTGAGTCGTTTAACCATTCGATGCCTGAAGCTGTGTCACAGATGCTCATAATTGATGCTAACATAAAGTCACATGCTAACGCTACGCAACTAAACAAGAGCGAACCACTTAACTACTTGCCAGTAAGATAGCGATCGTATCGATATCGCATAGAAATTCAAATACTGATATTGGCCCGTCTCTAACATCAGCGTGTTGTTTATGTATGACGTCCTGCCGGTCACGCCCACGTCACGCCGGTGCACCTGGGCAGGCAATAGTCTCAGTGTGTACCAAGTAGGTCGAGATTGATGGTATTGTGTGAAATAACGACATTATAACTGAACATTGAGTTCTGATTCAGGACTAATAGTTATTGGTACGCGATTTTGTTGTTATTGCGCATGATGTCATGGTCAAAAACGAACGGAACCTCTGTCTAACAGAAATGGAAAAGTTGTCAAAAAGCAAGGAAAGAATGGGGCCCCTCGATCTACTGTCCAGGGTCGCTATAAGGCGTGTTGTGTGCTAAACAAGTGATGATATCTCGGAAATGGTGCAGTATTGGTACTTTCGTGCAGTGACATTGTTCAGCTAATACATTATTTGCAATTAGCTCTTCATAATTATTTTATGGTTTCAGTGATGTAGAAGGGTATGTGTTCGAAGGTGCATATTATTGTGGCATAACACTAACAGGAAGTCACAGATGTTCAGAAATTGTGCAGGTTTTGCCAGTAGAGTGTTTTAATGTTGTTACCAGGAAATGTCTCTCACTCGGCCGCTGTTAGACAAAACTATCTTGAGTCATCATATGACTCTTGATCTGCCAGAAGACAAGGTTCAAGCACTGTACATCTGGATTGATGGTACTGGCGAAGCTGTCCGGTGCAAGACTAGAACTGTCGATGGCATTCCCAAAACAGTTGATGGTATGCATTCATCTATCATACACATATTTATGCCGTTAGTCAAATGTTTTGTGTGTGAAAGTTCCTGCTCTAAAATTACTGTAATACTGGTTGAAGTTGCAAGTATATTGTATCAATTCTTACAAGTTTGTTGGACTACTGATGTATGCAACATGGGTCTGTTAGAAGTTGGTTAACTGCCAAGTCAAGTGCTATGCGTAAACAGTGCTAATTCTACTTCTGACTAATGCTACAGCACTTAGCTTACTGTCTACATAGATCTGTTCTGATATGCTGCTACACATAGTTTGTGTTTAACCAGCACCCTTGCTGCTGGTAATGCAGTGGAGAATGTTGATGAGAACTGCTGCCACATAGCATTGTGTACGTGATCCTGAACATCACAATAATACCAGTAATAAGTTAATAACAGGATGGTGGACTGCACAGCATAATGGCTGCACTATACATGGCTCAGCTCATAGGGCAGGTGGGTTCTTGTTTTCTTTCTTTCTTTCTTCGGAGTATGGTCAAACTTCAACAAATTGAAGACTCCTGACCAGTAGCTAGCTGTGGACGTGCCGGCAGAGCTGAGTGCATAACAAAAAAGTCCAAGTGCAGAACTGTAGTGCTGATTAAAATAGAGATGGATGTCTCTGGCTCCTCAAGAAAGGTCGCAGCTCCTTTCACCAGAAACTGGTCCATTTTTTTGCCACCTGTGGACCAAAATTAAGCAAATTATATCATATGTGGGACAGATTGTAGTTTGCCTTTTTTCCAAATTTCAATATCTTGTTCTGTCCCAGAGCAATTTGTGATCAAAGTCAAATTTTGATCATTATTGGACTCTCCAAATTTTAGGGGAGGGTTCAGGGTTGCCAATTATTGGGACCTAGTTCTTTAACTAGCAGCCATTTCTGATCATGTTGCCAAGTTTTACTGTGAGCAGCGGAGTGACCTTGCAGATAATGCACTGAAAAAAACATCAACAGCAAAACAAAATAGCCTGTCCTTACATAATAATCTAGCTGCCAGTATATCAGAAAGACTTCATAGATGCCGGTCGACAGTCACAGTCATGTGTAACAATTACTAAGCCTAAATGCTGGCCAGAAATATTGTTTTTATTTTTTAATCTAGTTTTAAGTATGTTTAGTGAGCACTAAGCAGCTGTTGACAGAATCATTGGATTTGATTGATTAATAATTTCTTATCTTAGTCATAACTTAATGCAAAGTTTGTTCAGTATGACAAATGCATTGAGAATTATGGACATGCTGTGACTAGAACTTCCAGTGTGGAACTTTGACGGCTCAAGCACAGGTCAGGCAGAGGGATCAAACTCGGATGTCTACCTGCATCCAGTTGCTATGTTCAACGATCCATTCAGACGTGGCAACAACAAACTTGTGCTGTGTGAAACGTACAAATACAACAAGGAACCAACTGGTAAGGCGGCTTTATCACTGTATTTTAATGATTACGTGTCTAGTTCGGTTTGATATTTTCATTGTGTACCAGTACCAGTACTGATAGTTATAAACCAGGTTACTTATGAGTAAGACTAAGATTAGACTGCTTGAGTTAATTTTTTAGCTTTGTCATCTTAATGCATCTTTAAATTGATATGGTATGATATGATATGAAATTGGCACCCAAAAACTGACAGCCATTTGGCAGTTTAGTTTTGCATATAAATCACTTTAGCATGACTCAAATTTGAAAAATGGTGGAGTTTGTGGCGGGATGTATAAATGAAAGAAATCCATAAATGGTTAAGTAATGACAGTGTTTGTTTGTTCTTGTAAGGTTCTGGTGACTTAGCATAGTGGTAACTTCATTCGACATCCTGTGAGGTTGTGATTGTTAATTAGTTGATCATACTCCAAGATTGGAATGAATTTTTTTTTGCTGTCGTTATGTTGTGTACAGTTTACACCAAGTAAACTCGGTTTTCTCTAATTACAACACAGTGAATTTTCTTGATGTGTTGTGTGAAAAAACTGCTGATGTGAAGCCACATTTAGTATTGATAGTAATAGCCACAACAATGTTTATAGTGCTATGACGGTGAGAGTTCGCCCAGTTTATTTGACAAGTGCACCACAAGTGCTGGGTGGCCACCAACCTTTGGACCAAGCCAGTCAGCCTGAGCCACTGATCCGCCTAAACTGGCAGCTGTAGTACTACACTCACCATCGCCATTTATTACTACTCAGCCCAAAAGCTGATACTTATTTTACTATGCCAAGGAGGGTAGAAGACTGAGTCGACCTGGCTGGCTAGCTTCATACCGAGAGGGTTTACCTGCCTGCAGATTATCACTTATCCAAGTACCAACTGGGCCCACTCTAGAGTAACTTTGTTGATTCATTACCACTATGCACAGTTAAAGCACACATTGAATTTTGACTTTTCGTTGATACTGACTGTGTGCACATGCATGTACAGACACGAACTACCGCTACACGTGTAAACAAGTGATGGAGCGGGCGAAGGACGCACATCCGTGGTTCGGCATTGAACAAGAGTACACACTGCTGGATCGTGATCATTATCCGCTTGGCTGGCCTAAAGGAGGATTTCCCAAGGGCCAAGGTATGAGCTTGTAGATTGACGTATGAGGGGTACTCAGTAACTAGTAAGAATGGATGTGTTGAATTCGGTTCCCTCGGGCCCCACATCGGTAAATCCAGCTGCAGACTAGAGAATTGTCATGCAACTACGAGTCTGATTGTACACTCTGTGCATTGACATTGTGAATTGTTTTCATTTAACACTTGTAACCTCATAACTAACAATTACGTTATGTCTGCAATGAACTCATATGAGTCAGTAAAAAATGTACACGTGTATAGATTAGATTGTGAAAGTTTCAGTTTCCACGCATTGATTCTGATTACTCATTGAATGCCCCACGCAACGTATGCTGGTAAGAGTAGCTTCATCACCTGCATTCCAGGCAGTTTACGTATTGTGTGTGTCATATGCTTAGCCAACCCGGAATATGTAGTGTCACATGTAACACCACATATGTGAGTATTGATAATACGTATGAGTTATGGTTTTAGTTTCACTGCATTAATGAGATTTATAACTGTGAATACTTCATTATGTAACATGTCTGCAGCAGTGCTGCTTGTGACAAATCACTCTAGTGATCGTTTTAAATTGTGGAGCATTTCGAAAATTCAAGAATTCACTTACGTCAGTAGAATAGTTATGGATTTAAAAAAATATTGAATTAAACTTTAAAGGGAACCATGCAAAATTTAGTAAATGAAGTAGATTGGAATTGCCCAGGCATGGATGTATGCAGCATGCAGTTGTATACTCGTAGATTGCATCTGTGCTTTGACAGATTTTTGTGAACACGAATTTTTTAATTAAGTTTTCTGTGAAGATGGAATTTAGTTTGAAGTTTGCAGACCTGTAGTTATTGTGACTGCAGACGCATGCACTCCGTTCTTTATCACCAAATCAAGAGGAATGCTTCGTGTTTGAGGGTGAACACAAAGATGCTGATGATAAATTTGTTCATGGCTAAGAACAGCATTATTATGATGTGGCCATCCTAATAGGCCATGTTATGTGTCTTGCCCATCCTACCATCTGTCCCATACTGGCTCCTGTCTTGAAAGCGAATAGGCGTAGAAAAAAAACGAAATTTGTATGCACGTTCTCCAGAGCAAGAGTAACTGGTGTGCCAATTTTCAGCTCAAAGCGTCAAAGATCAGAGTTCGGGCGTGTACAAAGTGACAAAAATGAACTCAACTGAACTGAAATCTCAGTTCAGTTGAGTTGCATTGCACGGACCATACAAAGTTTATTTCAGTTTATTTCATGAGGTGGACTAAGCAAGTTCAGTTCAGTTCAGTTTATTTCTGTCGCTTTGTACATGCCTTTAGGGTTAGGTTTGAGCAGTGCAGTGGGCGAGGATGGCCGTATATTCAGGGTGACCACTTGTCTGGAAAACCTGGAGATGTCAGGGAATTTGAAACATGTCAGGGAAATGTCAGGGATGTTGTTAACAGTCAGGGAAATGTCATGGAAAAAATCTTGTCATGGAAAAGTGTCCCAAAACTGTTCATTACTAGATGAATATTTGCGTTAACATTAGCATTTCCTTCAACAAACAGTGCATAGCTACATATATACATTAATTATGAGATAATTGTGAACTTGATAGTCTGATCATTTACATTAAAACTAGTACTACAGGCATGCTATGAGTACCACTTAAGTCTTAACATGGGCATGAGTGCCGCAGATTGTCAGGGAAATGTCAGGGAATTTCAGAGTGTCTGGAGAGTGGTCACCCTGATATTATGTCGGCACTGGACTGACATATTTGCCTGTTATTTCAGTTAACAATCGCCACATCGTTTAATGTTGTCGTTGCAATGCGTGTGTCAGGTCCGTACTACTGCGGTGTGGGAGCTGACCGCGTGTTTGGCCGTGATGTGCTGGAAGCGCATTATCGCGCCTGTCTATACGCTGGCATCAACATCTCCGGCACTAATGCTGAAGTCATGCCAGCTCAGTGGGAGTTCCAGGTATGTTGTTGACGTTGAACATCGTACATGCCGGTAAACTTAACTTGAAGTCCTTCCCGAAGAACAGGGCCTCTAGGGCGGCGCTGATCTCCGTTTCCTTAGCTGTCAGCAAGACACTGTTGGATGTCATGGGCCGGATGACAACTAGTTGCAGACAAGATGTGGCCAGCAGGCCGGACGTTCTTCATGACTGGTATACCGTATTGATGTGATTGTCTGTACTTAGGTTGGTTGGTCTAGGTGAAGGCGTTGAGATGAGAATGTATGTTGAGATTGAAATGTATCGCTGGTTCGTAGGTGGGTCCATGCTGGGGTGTTGAGATGGGAATGTATGTTGAGATAGAAATGTATCACTGGTTCATAGGTGGGTCTGTGCCGGGGTGTTGAGATGTGAATGTATGTTGAGATTGAAATGTATCGCTGGTTCATAGGGCGGTCTGTGCCGGGGTGTTGAGATGGGAATGTATGTTGAGATTGAAATGTATCGCTGGTTTGTAGGTCGTTCTGTGCCGGGGTATTGAGATGGGAATGTATGTTGAGATTGAAATGCATTGCTGGTTCATAGGTGGGTCTGTGCTGGGGTGTTGAGATGAGAATGTGTGTTGAGATTGAAATGTATCGCTGGTTTGTAGGTCGTTCTGTGCCGGGGTGTTGAGATGGGAATGTATGTTGAGATGGGATGTATTGCTGGTTCGTAGGTCGGTCTGTGCCGGGGTGTTGAGATGGGAATGTATGTTGAGATTGAAATGTATCGCTGGTTTGTAGGTCGTTCTGTGCCAGGGTGTTGAGATGGGAATGTATGTTGAGATGGGATGTATTGCTGGTTCGTAGGTCGTTCTGTGCCAGGGTGTTGAGATGAGAATGTATGTTGAGATTGAAATGTATCGCTGGTTTGTAGGTCGGTCTGTGCCGGGGTGTTGAGATGGGAATGTATGTTGAGATGGGAATGTATCGCTGGTTTGTAGGTGGGTCTGTGCCGGGGTGTTGAGATGAGAATGTATGTTGAGATTGAAATGTATCACTTGTTCATAGGTGGGTCTGTGCTGGGGTGTTGAGATTGGAATGTATGTTGAGATTGAAATGTATCACTTGTGGATAGGTGGGTCTGTGCCGGGGTGTTGAGATTGGAATGTATGTTGAGATGGGATGTATCGCTGGTTCATAGGTCGTTCTGTGGCGGGGTGTTGAGATTGGAATGTATGTTGAGATTGAAATGTATTGCTTGTTCGTAGGTCGGTCTGTGCCGGGGTGTTGAGATGAGAATGTATGTTGAGATTGAAATGTATTGCTGGTTCATAGGTGGGTCTGTGCCAAGGTGTTGAGATGGGAATGTATGTTGAGATTGAAATGTATTGCTGGTTCGTAGGTCGTTCTGTGCCGGGGTGTTGAGATGTGAATGTATGTTGAGATTGAAATGTATCGCTGGTTCATAGGTCAGTCGTGCCGGGGTGTTGAGATGGGAATGTATGTTGAGATAGAAATGTATCGCTGGTTCATGGGTGGGTCTGTGCCGGGTTGTTGAGATGGGAATGTATGTTGAGATTGAAATGTATCGCTGGTTTGTAGGTCGTTCTGTGCCGGGGTATTGAGATGGGAATGTATGTTGAGATTGAAATGTATCGCTGGTTCGTAGGCCGGTCTGTGCCGGGGTGTTGAGATGGGAATGTATGTTGAGATGGGAATGTATCGCTTGTTCGTAGGTTGGTCCGTGTGAAGGCGTTGAGATGGGAGATCAGCTCTGGGTTGCTCGTTTCCTGCTTCACCGTGTCGCTGAGGACTTTGGTGTCGTGGTTTCGTTTGATCCGAAGCCGATACCAGGCGACTGGAATGGTGCTGGAGCCCACTGCAACTACAGCACGCTGGCTATGCGCAAAGAAGGCGGAATCCAGTAAGTTCATTGATGATGACAGCTTACAGTTATTTTCAGCAGAATGGTGCTTCACTAATAAACTCGTTCTTTGTAGTTTGTGCTTTCTGCTGTGTTTTGTAAGATACGTTCAGGCTAATAAGAGTTTATGGTAGGCATACTTTAGGTATTTCGGACCTGTTGAAACTGTGGCATTTGAAGACTGTTTTTATACTTAGTATTTGAGTAGTTGCTGTTTACCTATTAGTAGCGTACGTGTCTTCCAATTCTGAACAAACCAAGGCTGTTGTTTTTGCAAAAAGTTAGCATGAAAATAACGATTAACACACCCTTAGTGGCATTTGTCGGAAGAACTGAAGAACCATTTCACCATCTTGCATTTATACACAGCTTCGGTAGTTTTTAGTGTTAGACTGGTGCATATACCTAATTACCTATGTAACTGGATATCTACTATTCAGTAAAATTAGGCTTTGGCCAAATGGCCAGTTGCAGATGGTGTTGGCCTGCCATAGCCACGGGCCGCCATAGCCATCGGTCAGATTTGGTGATCCTATGATATATTATATTTATTATCGGAAATCGTACAGTAAGTACAGTAAAAAATACAAAAGAAACAGAAACTTAACTAGTACACATACGTAATAAACTATCTGATAAAAAGCTCATAAAATCAAGATAGAAACTTAGCTAGTGCAAATGCATTCAATAAACTGTCTGATAAAACGTCATCAAATTCCGATAAGGGTCGGGATAGGGATAGGGCTATGGCGGACCAAACCGTTGCAGGCGAGTTTGGACGACTAATTATTTCTCAGTTCACTGCGTCTAGCTGACAATGCTGCTGATGCTGGCGCCTGCGCTACTGACGACGCTGCCACTAAGCATTGATCACTGTTTTCATGTAGCTGGCGTTGATACACGGAGAGCAAAACCAAAATTGTTCACATCAGTTTGATCCCAACATTTATTTGTGTTTACCACCTCATGTAGAGTTGATCTGTTGCTGTTATTAATAAACAACATTTTGTGAATGTCATATTTGCGTGCGTGTTTATGTGATATGTCAGTTATTGAAGATGTTATCTATTAGTGATGTTTCCGTGACGTTCAGAGCAATAGAAGATGCGATTGAGAAGCTGAGCAAGGAGCACCAGCGTCACATTCGTGCGTATGATCCTCGCGGTGGTCGTGACAATGAACGTCGACTGACCGGCCACCATGAGACCAGCAGCATTCATGACTTCTCAGCCGGAGTCGCAAACCGTGGAGCATCGATCCGCATTCCGCGCCAGGTCGGAGAGGATCGCTGTGGCTACCTGGAGGATCGGCGTCCGTCTTCCAACTGTGATCCGTATCAGGTCACGGAGGTGATCGTTCGCACGACTGTCCTCGGATCACATGACGACTAACTCACCAGTTTGCTCACTCATGCTGGTTCATGGTTCTTAACTGGTCGGTCCATCTCGCCTCCAATAACTGATCAGATTGCTTAATATGCATTTCTCGAATGACTAACCATTGGTCAAACGTCAGTTAACAATAAACTGGCCATTTTTGTCTGGTTAACCATTGAGTGGTCGGTGAACTGTTTGCAACATAGCAGACAACTTGCATTTTGCACTATTACTGCTAAGTTTGTGAAACTAGTGAAATATTATACCACAAAACAATCCATTCAAGACATTCATTTGGATGTTTCTTTCCAAATGTTTACCACACACAACATGGGCTCAATGCCGGCTCATCTGTTTGCATAACCACATCACCACCATAGTCTTATAACAGCTGTCCTTACAAAACAACCTCAGTTTACTCTCCGCAGCTGTTCAACTGGTGCTTAGCTAACTAATTAGTTAACAACAGAACAACAAACCGGCTTTTAGAGCAAGGATATAACTGCAGTTTGAGGGAATAGGCAAAATCCGAAAAAATACTGTGATTTATAATGCTATATTGAACATAACCACAGAGATGCACAAATTGAGTGTGACTGTAGTGTATATAATACACATTAGATATAATTGTAGCTTGGGGTTATATTTTGGTACTCATGATACAATGCTTCGATGGTTAATTGTGCTACTAATAAAGTAGTTGTACTAACTGTTTTGTAGTATGCTTTCTGTTGTAGTTTTGTAAGATGAACTTCCAGCTAATGCGGTTTATTTAAGGTTATTTTGGACCTGCTGAACCAGTGGCGTTTAAAGGCTGTTTTTGTCTTTGAAATTTGACTAGTGAATGTTTGATTAGTTTCTCTTTGCTGATCGCCAACTAAAAACTACCAGATTTTGCCTCATCTCACTGGGTTCACTCACTGTTCTTAGATTTCTTTGTGTGTCATTGTCTTGTATGTGCATGCATGTTGTATTATTGTAACATGGTGAGGTAAGCCTGGTGAGATTGAGAGCTATCTGGATAACTAACCACCCTCCTTCAGTGCTTTGACACTGTTGGTTGGGTCATCTGACCTGTAAAAACATCGTCTCCGAAATGACCTAAACTGTGTCCAGTGGGACGTTAAACCTTGCTCAACCAACCTTTCAGTCAGTCAAAGCAGAAAACATGAGACATTTATTGATACGGCGTGCGTGAACACTCGTGTAGCGGTACTCGATATTTATCCCACCGTAGATATTATAGACATGCTATCTACATACCTAGTCCCATATCATGTATGTGGCCTGTGGCGTTTGGGCCACACATTGAGTGTTACGCGTAATATTTGTTGCTAGACATTTTCATTGTAGTCGACTGTATGGCTACACGGTCAGTTGCTACACGGTTACAAGTGTATTATGCTGCTTCTCTCCGCATTAAGAATTGTATTCTGCCAGTCTGTCCACCAATGTTCTTTTCTTCTAACGTGTCTCTTTCCAACTCAAGCATAAAAAGTTTTAGAATTAGAAAACCCAAAATTGATGAAAACGTTGACCAGTCAGTCACGTTAACGGGCTGAACATCATTGAGATCGGAAGGTCACATTACAAGATAGCAAGACCGCGTAGTGGCTAATGACCAGAAAACGAATGATATTTTCTACGCTGTGGCCATAGCAACGGACCAACGCGAAGCCATACGACACTGCGTTTGGCTGCTGACGCACGAAGTGGACGTAGCGTAACGTAACCTGTGCTGCTGGCTGTCGACGGAGAACGGAAGCTGGTCCCTGATTGCTACGAGAGCCAACATGAAGAAGGCGCTGAGGCGCGTCACGGCACAGAGCGTCTCCAGCGGCATCGTTGCGACTTGTACACGGCGCGAGAAATGCTCTGCTCTGCTGTTCTGGCGCCGCGCGTCCTCAGTTACCATGGCAACGCAGTGACGTGCTAGCGATGATGACGTTATTTCCGCGTATAGCAATTAAGTATGCAAATGCAGCCATTGACTTCGTGGGCATTCTTGGGGTCTTCGAATGAGCGGTATTGATCGGCCTAATTATTCCGCTAGAGCCTTGTTATGCGGCCGGCCTAATAGGCCGCATTACGTGCGGGTCTTGTCTATAGGCACCGGTGATCGACACACTGGTTAAGATGTTGCGCTCGTGATCAAGACGTCGCGTGTTAGGCTACTCTGTACTCTCAGCCGGATGGGAAATGAGTAGCAGCTTAGAAAGATTAGTGTGGCTCATTGGCCCCATTGGGGCGGCGGTATGTCTGTATGCTGCACCGCAGGTCATATTCTTCGCTGGTGCAGGCAATGGATGGCCGCATGATGCGGAGCGGTAGCCTATCATTAGCTCATACCAATCAGCTTTCACTTCGGAGATTGTAAAGCGCAAATATGGTCACGAGACTGACGCATGTAGGCCTAAGCAGCGCTGTGGCGAGTGCCTGACGTTTACCTTTACTTTCAAGTTTTAACGTTGGACTGCCATTCATTATGCTGCTGCATTGTAACGTGGAACAAGTTGTTCTCACACCTGTGCTCAGAGCTTTAGGCG
>Ga0209052_1000618_pt1 | contig 11455 bp, 11 predicted proteins | sample WorMetHEROISLAND_2_FD_187409 | JGI IMG/M metagenome (GOLD analysis project Ga0209052, IMG submission 187409) | Marine gutless worms symbiont microbial communities from Max Planck institute for Marine Microbiology, Germany - Olavius sp. 4 HERON... | ecosystem: Host-associated > Annelida >...
CAAGACACCAGAGCTGCTCCATTTCAAAACCGAACCGTCAATACAGAGGCATAAAACCGCGGTTTCGGTTCGGTTCGGTTTTGCCAAAAAACCGCGGTTTCGGTACCGGTTTCAATAACGTAACAACACTACTGTATATGCGCTTAAAACGTTTCGGCTCTGACCGTTCTAACTTGAACTGAAGCCTATTGGCCACTAGACGAATCGATTGTCGGTGTCGCTTAGCACGTTTGTGAACTTCAGCCTTTCCGTATTTGGCTCCTTTGAGCGCTGTCGCTTGTTACCCAACATAAATGGACGTCGTCGCTTAGGTCATTTCAGAAAAATGTTTAAACATCAAAACACCAGTTTGAGGTACAAGTAGCTGCTAAAATTTCTACAGGTGGTGTATAATTGGATTTTGTATTGTAATCAGTGAAAAAGTGAAAATGCCAAAGAATGTTGCTTGGAGCCATTTGGCACAACACAGTCGATACATTTACAACTTTTGTGAAGTTTTGTTAGTTTTTCCACTACTTAATACTTATGACAAGTGATGTAATAAAAAATAAAAAAGTGGAAGTACATTGGATACAGTCTTTATACCACACATCACAACATGTCTGAATGTCACGTCAGACGCCGTGGAATTGCCCAGGTAAATTCATAGCTGTAAATTAGAATTTACCTACAGGGTGTGTCTGTGACTGCATTCAGTAACCGGGATGCACTTTTTGCAAAGCACTGTGGGAATTATGATAAACCGATTCATAATATTTATGTGATCTTGAAACTGAGTTGTTTCGTGGAACATACTAACATTACCATACCCACATGCTTCTCCTAGATGCTGCGACTACTGCTTTATAGATGATGTTACTGTATTCTATTGTATTATGTGGTTCTGGTGTGTCTAGGTGTATGAGCAGATCACCTCCACAACACATGCAGATACTACTACTAGTGCAACAACTACTACTACCTACTACTACTACAACTACTATTGTCTTGTGTTGTATTGTGTTGTTTAGGTGTATATGCAGATCACTCCAGCACCGATCTACCCACAACATATGGTACGCTAGTCTGATACTCAGTATAGTAGTACTAGTAGTTGTAGTAGTATCGAGAACATATGGTACACTAGTCAGTCGTCATTTTCTTCCTTCTCGTATGTGAAGCAGCCATCCTATTCAGGGTTGAAAAATCATTTTGTTAAAGACCAACCTAGTGTGTTTTATTGGGTTTTGTTTTTTTTTGAAAAGGCCCAACTTAAACCTCAGCTGAAAAGTCTGTTGGTTGATTCATCTGAGTTTTTACTTGCTCCCCAGAATAATATCCAAAAACCTGCAAATTCATACATTTAGATGTTTCAAAAACTTAACCGTACTAAAATACTAAAATACTTCATTGTTATTTGAACAAGAAACCAAAATTGGATTAAGTTTGGGTGGTTTTTTGGAGGGTGGGTTTTTAGCGGGTTTAATTGGGTTACCCAGTAAAAACACCGGATGTTTTTTGGGAATCTGTCGCATCAACCCTGATCCTAACAGGCCACACTATGAGTCTTTGCCCATCTCTTCGTTCGTCTGTCTTGTCAGTCCTATCTCTCACACTGACCTGTCCACAGCACAGCACATGTGTGTTTGCTGTGTTAGCCTGTCCTATTGAATTGTTTCTCCATCTTGCCATTTTTATCAGTTGCAGGTTTAAAAACCCGTTTTGTGAAAAAGCCCCATCTGGTGGGTTTCATTGGGTTTTTGGGGTTTTCAGTTTAACCCGAAGTTTTGGCAGTTTTCATTGCATGTAAATGTTAATGAATTGGCCATTGTGTTGTTAAGGCTGTAGTGTGGTTCTTGATCTGCGAAGTTGCTATGACACATTCTGGGTGTTGTTACTAACTTGATATCTTTGGACAGGTAAACCATCTCAGTATATAACCAGCAACCAAGGTCAACTCAGCCTTCCATCCGTCTGGGGTAGGTAAATTGAGTATCGGCCTGCTTGGCAGGGGTTAAGGCGGGTCGCGTTTATCTGTGTCGTGTGGCAGGTAACACTGTGTGATACCATGTGACAGGGGACGCTCCATAGCTCTGAGATCATGGAGACATGATCAGCTATACTCAGCTTCCCTTTGTCTGTCTAGGATTGTATCTTTGTATCTAGGGTTGTAATATGTTGGTATTAGTGTAATTATTGAACGGTTGATACTGACAATGGTGATGCTACTGTGTGTGTTAATAATGTCTTTAGTAGTAGTAGTAGTAGTAGTAGTAGTAGTAGTAGTAGTGTAGTAGTGTAGTTGTGAAATGGTACGGTGTGTGAATAGCCGCAGCAGTCGGTGCAGTATGGAGCAGCTCAGCAGTCATCATGGCAACCATCTCCGCAACAAACTGTTGGACAACAACAACAACAACAACAACCGGGATATAATACTACTACACATGGTCATCCGTATCAGCAGACGCCAGGACACTACAACAAGGGCAGCAACGAGCCTAGACACCCCGGCACCAGTTAGTAGTTGTACTACTACTACTCACACCACTGCCACTACTAGAAATACTGCTACTAGCAGTAATAACAGGAGCCCAACTGTCGCTAGGGATTAGCCGGCTGTACTGCCTGCAGCCGAAGGCTAGCAATGTAAACGTAGTTAGTACTAGTTACTTACATACCTTGTTATATGACAATTACTTTTGGCACCTTCCCCAAATACGTGTGTTGCAAATTGCAGTCAAACCGCTGCAGGTAGTGACGTGGTTACTATTGACAGCCTATAGGAACTTACCAACACACACCCTATCCAACGGTACCATCTCCGACCCCCTACGACGTACCATCTAGCCACAGTACTAAACGTTAGAGGCTGACGACAGACGGACGACACATCATAGCATAAGCGTGGCCGTTAATACGGTCGGCTAATAATAATGGAGCTATGGAAATAATTGGTTACTCGCACATTAACTGTTAAAAAATGAATCATTTCTAAACAAAATTTGATTGTTAAATTTTCGACTAGTAACAACACTTGGAAAGCATTCTAATGTAGAGACCATGAAGTTGTTTTTGTTTACAAACGCTAACAAAAGTCTACTCGAATGTGAGCATTCTGGTCTGCCTACAACAGTGGATGAAAAACACCCACTGATTGTGTCTTACTGCGATTGTGATAGCTACTAGTTTAGTAACTGATGACCTTCTTATTGAAAACGTACATGTTTCTAGACAATGATCACAGTTTAGTTTTAATCGAAATTGAGGATTAATTAATCGTTAATTTTTGAAAGAAAAGTTTACTACCCGTACTAAATTAATTGTATAATCTAATAATAATTAATAGTAGTTAACAAGTTCCATTTTATGTGAAGGTAGAGTTAGGTAAACTGCAGTACTACTACTACTAGTACAGTCACTAGTCAGTAGGTACCCTGTCACTAGTAATTATCTCAGGGTATTTGCTCCTCATAGTCCCAACATCTGTGACCTATTGTCCCAGATAAAATTTCAGCCTGAATATGCATGTGGTGGCTGGTGGCTGTTTTAGCTGTCTCTCAGAATCAGAAATGGTACAAGATGGGTTCACTAACATGAAGTTTCATACAGTCTTTCTATTTATATTGAAATCAATAAACGGTCTTCATATTGATAGAATGCACATTGCACATGCAAAACACACTGTCCTGAAATTGTTGCACCAAAACAGTTGTTTCAGCCAGATTAGGCCTGCACTCCATAGCCCGTTAGCCATTTCATTTCATTTCCCATCCTCCTGAGCATAGGGGACTGAGTTGACCTGTCCAAGCACTAGGTTAGCAACTTGCTCGAAGTTGCTTGCAAATGACCTGCAGTGAGATTCAGACTGCAGCCCAGAAGCTACGAGTCTGATGCACTTGCACCTTGAGCTAGCCCATGGTTCAGTTTAGGATTAGAGTTAGGATTATGATTACATTCAGGATTACGGTTGGGTTTAGGGTTTTAACTAAGTTGGCTGTAGGCCAAAATTTGATGTTCCCTATCACAATTGTGTATTCTGTAGACATGTACTACTACTGTTACTCACTACTTCTCACACTACTGCGGGGGACAATACTACTACTAGTATTACTACCACTAATACTACTACTACTGTGTCCGTAGATATGTACGCCGGCTATGGAGGTGGCGGTAGTAGTAGTGGTCCAATAATGACCCAGCAACCGATGCCTCATCAGCCCCTGCAACATCATCACCCAACTACGACAACAACTACTACAGATCCTGCACAACTACAACAAGGCCATCAGCAGCAGCAACAGTCCAGGAGACAGAAACATGCTCTCAACATTGTCGATCCCAACACAGGACAGAACGTTCTCATAGGAACATCTGCCTCGGATACTACTACAGACCAGCTCTCTGCAACTACTACACTTGTCAACACCACTGACACACACAGGGTAAGTCACTTGTGGTAGTAGTCGTAGTTGTAGTCGTGTGGTGGAGTGAGCAGCTGCCAGTACTACTGCACAGACCCTGCTGCAACTACTACAGCTACTACTACACCCATTAGCACCACAGGCACACACAGAGTCAGTGTTGATACACTGCTTGTAGTAGTGATAGCAGCAGTAGTTGTTTGTTGTAGTAGTTGTAGTTGTTGCAATGTTGCTTGTAGTTACTGTTTGTTGTGGGTGTTGCTTGTTTTTTCTAGTTGTTCTTGTTGTCATCACTGTTGTAGTTCTGGTGTCAACAACTACATTATTGCAACTACTACTGTGTCTGTGTGTTGTAGTTGTAGTAGTAGTCATGGTCATAGTCGTAGTAGTGATGGTAGTAGACTACTAGTAGTAGTAGCTGTTGTTGTAGTAGTTGTTTTTGTAGTCATGACAGTGTGTTTTGCATGTGCATTCTATCGTACCAAGTTATTTTGTCGTTTCTTTTTAACCCATAAATTAAATACTTTTAACAATTTATGGCACTGAATGATTGACCTATTTTGTGCTGATGATCCATTAACAAACTGCTCACTCACTGTACGTAGTAGTTGTCTGTTGTAATCATCTCCTACTAACCACTAACCAGGTAGTGGCTGAGTTGGGTGCCAAGGTGGCTGCTATGCTGGATTCCTAGTAGTAGTAGTAGTAGTAGTAGTAGTAGTGGTAGTGGTAGTGGTTGTAGTGGTTGTAGTAGTTGTCTGTGTGTGGTGTAGTCATCTCCCACTAACCACTAACCAGGTAGCTGCTGAGTTTGCTGCCAAGGTGGCTGCTATGCTGGATTCCTAGTAGTAGTAGTAGTAGTAGCAGTAGTGGTTGTAGCTGTAGTGGTTGTAGCTGTAGTGGTTGTAGTAGTAGTAGCTGTAGTGGTTGTAGTAGTAGTAGCTGTAGTGGTTGTAGTAGTTGTCTGTGTGTGTTGTAGTCATCTCCCACTAACCACTAACCAGGTAGCGGCTGAGTTGGCTGCCAAGGTGGCTGCTATGCTGGATTCCTAGTAGTAGTAGTAGTAGTAGTAGTAGTAGTAGTAGTAGCAGTAGTAGTTGTAGTTGTAGTAGTTGTCTGTGTGTTGTAGTCGTCTCCTACTAACCAGGTAGCTGCTGTGTTTGCTGCCAAGGTGGCTGCTACTCTGGATTCCTAGTAGTAGTAGTAGTAGTTGTAGTAGTTGTCTGTGTGTGTTGTAGTCGTCTCCTACTAACCAGGTAGCTGCTGAGTTTGCTGCCAAGGTGGCTGCTACGCTGGATTCCTAGTAGTAGTAGTAGTAGCTGTAGTAGTTGTCCGTGTGTGTTGTAGTCGTCTCCTACTAACCAGGTAGCTGCTGAGTTCGCTGCCAAGGTGGCTGCTACGCTGGATTCCTAGTAGTAGTAGTAGTAGCTGTAGTAGTTGTCCGTGTGTGTTGTAGTCGTCTCCTACTAACCAGGTAGCTGCTGAGTTTGCTGCCAAGGTGGCTGCTACGCTGGATTCCTAGTAGTAGTAGTAGTAGCTGTAGTAGTTGTCCGTGTGTGTTGTAGTCATCTCCTACTAACCAGGTAGCTGCTGAGTTTGCTGCCAAGGTGGCTGCTACACTGGATTCCTAGTAGTTGTAGTAGTAGCTGTAGTAGTTGTCTGTGTGTGTTGTAGTCATCTACTAACCAGGTAGCTGCTGAGTTTGCTGCCAAGGTGGCTGCTATGCTGGATTCCTAGTAGTAGTAGTAGTAGTAGTTGTAGTTGTAGTGGTTGTAGTAGTAGTTGTAGTAGTTGTCTGTGTGTTGTAGTCGTCTCCTACTAACCAGGTAGTTGCTGAGTTTGCTGCCAAGGTGGCTGCTACGCTGGATTCCTAGTAGTAGTAGTAGCTGTAGTAGTTGTCCGTGTGTGTTGTAGTCGTCTCCTACTAACCAGGTAGCTGCTGAGTTTGCTGCCAAGGTGGCTGCTACGCTGGCCAAATCTGAGCAGCAGTCAGTGTCTCCGGTGACAACTGGCGGCAGCGATGGTGATGATGTGGCTGCGATCAAACAGCATGACACAAGTAAGTCTGTCACTAGGTTACTAATACTAGGTCATTGTGTTCAGTGTGCCTCTAATGCCAAGTACTTTGTAATTTGAGCTATGTATTAAGGCTCAAGTGTACATATCGAATGTGTTCTGTTTTTTTTTGCAAAAAATACATATCCTAACGTATTCTGTTTTAGCGTAGCATATGCAGTATGTGTACGCTCAAGCTCTGGTGTTGGGTTAACTTGCATGTATTATTGCTTTGTTGTGTTTGTGTTTTGTAACTTAGTTCTTCTGTGTGTCTGTAGGCCTTTGTCTGTGTCTGTATGTCTATCTCTCTCTCTCTGTCACACTGTCTCTCCGTCTTTTATTTTTTTGTTCATGTTCTTATAATGTGTTTTATTGTAAGCATGTGTGTGTGTGTGTGTGTGTGTGTGTGTGTGACATGAGCTCAATAAACTGCTTAGTTACTGACTGACTGACTTACTACTTTCAGGGTCAGGGGGTCTAGGACCCCTGGGAGCCCGTCAACACCTAGTTGTCTACGACTCAATCACAAAACATAATCAACAGTCTGTCCATTCGTTTGTCCATCTGTCTAATTTCCACCACGTGCACTGTTTGTTTGCAGGTTTGGAAGATTCCAGCGCCGTGGATGTACCGCAGCACCCTCCGGGAGCCCCGCAACACTTAGCTACCGACGATTTGACCACAAAGCATCATCAGCATTATCATCACACTACGCCGCCGCCGCCGTCGGATATCATACCAGCTCCAGCACCACCGGCTGCTTCTCAGCCACAGCAGCAGCAGCCTCAGCAGTCAGAATCATCTCTCATCATTGAGACATCAGCTCAACAGCAGATCACCGATGTGACAGGCTTAAATGATGATAGTGACATCAGGGTGGTTGATAGTTCACAGCAGCCAATGACAGCAACTACTACAACAGCAGATACTACGACAGCAGTTGGATCCACTGCTATGGGATCGGCAGCCACACCGGCGAGCTTTGTGGCCACTACAGCTAGCTATGGGCCACCCACAGTAAGTGATGGACCACCCGTGGCTGGCACCGTTGAACCCAGCACTGCAGGATTCACAGCAAGCTCTGTATCCACCACAGCACCCACCACACTGAGCTTGGGACCCACCAGAGTGTCGGAAACCTCTGCAACAGAATCTGTAGTAGTAACGCCGGCCAGTGGACCACCAGCAGACAGTGGGGTGTCGTCGTCAGTAGTAGTAACCGAGAGCAGAGAGGAAACAGCAGCCATTGAATGCGAAACATCAACTACAGCGGGATCGGCAGTGGGTGAAGTCATCAGCGAGGCATCAGCTACAGGTTAGTTTGCCTATCTATTACTTTCCTCGCACTGTTATTTTTTCACTGCTGGATTGTCCAGTACATCGGAAGGGTTGCCAACTGGCACCTTAAAATGCCAAATAAGGTGAATTAGGCATTTTAAAGGAACTTGGCTATAAAAAAATTGAGTTCGGCTGTTTGGCTCTTTTTGGCATTATTCTTCGAATGTGGCAGTAATGCTCAATTTTGGCTTTAGTTTGGCTTTAATTTGGGAGTAACAAATGATTTATCTTGGATGGTATTGTTGAAAATTTGGCATTATTTTGGCCAGTGAAATACATTGCATTTGGTATTTTCAGCCAAAAAGAGTTCGCAACCCTATGCACTGGTGGAAATCATCAGTGGATGAAACACTGCAAGTTTTTAGAGATCTTTTACGGTACACTTAGCGAGAAATGTGCAATAAAGTATTTATTATCTGGCCATTGTAATAGGTTGCATTACTTATACCATCATATGTCATTTTTATAGTGCCCAGTCATTACGTAGGTAGACCATGGGTGCAATGCAACGTCAGTACGTCAAGAATCTCAGACAGAACCGTCATAACGGATGATGAGCACTGTTAACAGCTTCAGACAATAAAAGTGTTTTTGAGTTGTCGTCAGCGGTGTCGTGGGTTAAAAAACATGGGGTGGGGGGCAGGAAGGTGCAATTTTCTGACAGACAGCTATAATCAGCTATGTCATAAATTTGCAGCTGAAATTTTGAGCACCCATAATTAGGGGTGCTCAAAATCTCAATTTAGTCCCTAAATTTCTGCAAAATAGTGGTCCTCCAAAATGGGGATTTTCAGGCCCAAGTTTTGTATTTTATGGAAGAAAATTTTGCAGCCTGTTTAAAATTAGGGGAGATTGCCCCCCCCCCCCATCCACAAGGGCAGTGGTTGTCGTTTGAAGGGTGCCTGGGATGACTCAGGCAAGTGGTTTCATGCCTGACTTTGCAAACTTGGTACGCAACCGCCGAAGAACGTCATCTGTTATGCAGAGCGAGGTTTCACTTATGCCGCATGGAACCACCTGCCCAAGTTGTTCCACGTTTTTAGCCTAATTGCCACACCGCTTGCTGCTGTCCTGGGGAACGTTATCACCAATTTTGGTTTTCTACACCTTTATGCTGAGGAGTTAAGGGGCCGCTATGGCGTACATGACAGGCAGATGGACAGACGGGAAAGACCACTAACGCAGTCTATTACAATGTAGTAGTAGTAGTAGTGACGCGAAGCGATCAGCCGAAGCCTCCAGTCCCGCCATTGCGATTGTTCGCCAGAACGGTCTGTCCTCCGCTAGCTCCAGGGCCTCGAGTCGCTGTAACACCCGTGTCATGACAAATCTGCTGGATCCAGATGGTGGGTTGTCGACCACTGGCACGTCCCCACTCCTGCGAGGGCCGGTCACCATCCCTCGTCTTGGTACAGATTCAAAGGATCTGGTTTGCCGCTACATCACTTCGAAGTCTGGTGACGTGACTGACCAAACAGACCCAGTCTTCGTTTGCGGACGATGCATGAGACGTCGAACAGGCCTGTACGACTCAAAACCTCATCGTTGGACACGAAGTCGTGCCAGCTGATGTGCAAGATACGTCGTTGGCACCGTACATGGAAGGAATCCAATGTTTTCCAGTAAGCCTATTACAATGGCCAGATAATAAATGTTGTATTGCATATTTCTGGCTATGTGTAAGTAAAAGAATGTTGAAAATTGGTCAGCATTTGGCAGATATGGACAAGGGTTTGTTTTTACTCAGTGTATAGTGTCAGATTGGGCTGGTTGGGTCGATGTAGCTACTAGACTAATAGTCACTGTGACGTGGAGCCCCAGGATTCAACGCAATAAAACTCACTGGGCTGGGTTGCTTTTAAACCCTAAAGGCCAGGATTGTGCAACATGGCTTTAGTGGTGTGCATTCTTGATTCCAGTAAATTCGATCTCAACTTCCAAGGTTGCAGTGAGTGACCTTGGGAACATTGTCATAACCCTTACATGTTAGCTGTGTGTGTCACGACTTGCGTGCGTGGGTAATGGTATCATTGCGTTGTTTTGTTCACCCGTGAATTCCACCCGCACATCGGATTGCCGCCTCTGTTTGGTCAAAAATATCAAACGTAATGTATTTTACTCACAAAAATGCCAAATATTCAGCAATATCATCTACGATATAATCATAGATATAATCATTCATTACTGTCAAATTAATGCCAAAATTGACTGCTACTACCAAACTAGAAAATATAATGCCATCTTCGAAGAATAATGCCAAAATAAGTGCCAAACTGCCAAACGAAATTTTTACAGCCACGTTCCTTTAAAATTACAGATTTAACTTATTTGGCATTGTAAAGTGCCAGTTGCCGGTGAATACAGCTACGCGAGGAATTTATTGCGGGTAATATGTGTGATGTATAGCGTGACAAGCGACTGGCAAGCCTACTGTCTGTCTGTGTGCTGTCTGTCTGTCTCAGTAGTTAGTGCTTGCTGCTGTAGGCCTGGCGCCGCTGCAGCCTACCGGGCTTTACTAGCCACTGGGTTAGCCTGCCGGCCAGCTTGCTGCTACTGGGGCTAGATGTAAATAGCTTTGGCCTACGTGCTGGCCTGTGAGCCAGCCAGCAGTGTAGCACGGGGCCTGTAGCCTAGAGAGACTTTCAGTACGCCTTGCTGCTGCGGCTCCACGCTTAAGTCTGCTTTCCATCCAACGCAATTTTCTGACAGACTTTTCTGCGGAAGAGACATTGGTGCTCGAAGATTGTCCCCCTAAATTCCCCCAAACGCGAGATTTCCACCCCCAGATTTTGTATTTTGGGAAAAGAATTTTCTGACAGTCTATAAGTTAGTGGTCCTGCCTCCCTCGACAGTCCGCTCGCTACCCCCTCCCACAACGCTACTGTTTCGGTGCGGTGCATGTAAAGTAACGCAATGGACGTACGCGACGGACGTACGCAAGCTACGATCGTGACGCATCAACCGGAGCGCAATTATAGAAGCGGCGAGTGTCTTGTTGCGTTGCGTCAGCACTCATTGCGTGCGTTGCGTTGGATGGAACCCCGCCTTTAGGCTACGTTCACGAGGCTACCAGTGCGAGTATGCATATGAATGTGAACGCACTGTTAGTGGCCGGCCTAGCTACTAGTGCTGTCTGAACTGATGGGCACTGTAGGCCTAGCACTGGTCGCCAGCGGCATAGCTGAGTGAAGCTGACTGAGACTGCTGTAGATACGTGCTGTACATAGTGCTGTATATAGGTGCGTGCGTGCATGCGTGTGATCCTGAAACATCTACTAGACTAGTGTATACACACGCTGCCTCCGCAGAGATTATGTAGATAGCTAGATAGACTCCCATGCGATGACTTGAGAAGCAGCTTTCAGTCAGTAGATGTAGTAGTAGACGCGTTACTACTACAGCTGCTGATGATGGTGATGGACTGGCGGACTGCTAGTTGGATTGTTACTGGTTGAAACTCGCAGCAGCTAACGGGCCGCACGTCAAACAGCACGTGACATGGGTGAGTCTATCTCACGGTCACCGCAGGATACTACTACTACTACTACTGTTGTGTTGCTTGCGTTTATTGCGTGGTTTACATACGCCTTTGCTACAGGGCCTCAAGTTTTTTGATGCGTTGAAATATACAAATTACTGTTGAATAAGCTACTAGTTGGCGC
>Ga0209052_1000619_pt1 | contig 11451 bp, 9 predicted proteins | sample WorMetHEROISLAND_2_FD_187409 | JGI IMG/M metagenome (GOLD analysis project Ga0209052, IMG submission 187409) | Marine gutless worms symbiont microbial communities from Max Planck institute for Marine Microbiology, Germany - Olavius sp. 4 HERON... | ecosystem: Host-associated > Annelida >...
TTAGTGTGCTGTTCAAAACAGAAATACTAGTTAAGATAATGTATGCAGTACAGCAGTATTTTATTGTAATAAAAGTATAAAAAAATATATTCTGGCAAAAACCTATTTTTGCCGGCAAAAACTATTTTTGCTGGTCCGGTTTTTACTTTTTTCCATGGAAAAAACTGGTTTTTTCCACCTTCTGGCAAAAACCTGCCAACCCTGATTCTTTTCAGGCAAACTCTGTTAACATAGTTCTGATGTGAATTTGCAATGCTACTACTTTCAGTGCTCTGGCAATGTTTTTGGCGTACAAGTGAGGGCATCTTCCTGTAAATTACCAAGTCTTCTGTATTATCTGTGTTCTCAGCTGTTACATCATTCTGCAAATAGTAATATTGTTGTTATTTTGCAGTTTCAAAGAAGTCACATTTGTCCGCCCAGTGCGCAGAATTAGCTGGTCACGCAGAAAATAAAAGACGTAGTTATTTTGAGATTCCACTGCCCTCTTTGTATTGTACTTACTATCTGGTTGACTAATAAAGTGTTATTATTTCAATGTCGGCCGAGTACTGCTATGTTCCACTATAACACTGCTTCGTGGTGTTATGGCAGGCCCTGGCGTGGTGTCCATGGCAGCATAGTCTACTGGCCAGTGGAGGTGGCACTGCAGACCGCCATATTCATTTCTGGAACTGTAACACTGGAGCATGCTTGACTAGCGTCGACACCAACTCACAGGTGCACCATTTACGCAGTTTCTGCTTTATTTTTTGGGTTGTGATGAGTTGCGTTGCCTTGCTTTATGTTACGTCATATCATGTTTTATTTTTTCATCATATTGTGCACCAGTGTCGTTATCGTCGTGCTTATATCATGCTGAATGACTGCTTTTATTGTCGGTTGTCATTGGTGGTTCTGGTCTTGCTATCAGACTTGATGTTGCTGTTGCATGACATTGATGTATTGCATACTTTAATGATTGTCTCAACACATTGCCTTCCTGTGTTTTCCTGTAAGTCCACGGCTTTACCCGCATTAACTTCAGCATTTTAGACAAAAAACAGGGTTGGAAAAATCATGGGTTTTTTTAATCGAAAAAAATCGATTTTTATTTATTTAAATCGGATTTTTTGATTTTTTAAATAATTTTTTTTGCATTTTTGAGTGCTGTTGTGCATTGTTCTTGCATTAAACAATTTAAACTGCATTGTGAGTTGCACGTTGCACAGAATTAAAGTTCCTGAACCAGTGACTATAAGCTAAACTCAGTCGTCGACGAGTTGAATAAGTTGAATAATGGGCAGAATGAAACAATACACTTCATTCTGTTTATTTACTTTATTATAATTTTTCATTGGTAAGTGAAATCATCTTGAATTGATTTAAATCGCGATTGAAATCTGTGATTTAAATCACACTGATTTAAATCGGCCAACCCTGCCAAAAAAAGCTGGAAGTAGTAACTTACATGATATTCTATATTTCCTGTGGCTGGTTCTGTCATTTGTGAATTCCCGTGTTTGTTACAAACTTTGGATATTGTTGATTGATGCTGTTAGTGAACGATTTTTCGCAAGTATTATGAAACTCTGCAAAATGCTGTAGCTGGTGAGTAATTCTGGTGGAATTGATTGTGCTAGGTGTGTGCAATATTGTGGTCAAAAGAATACAAAGAGCTGGTGTCAAGCCATGGGTTTGCTCAGAATCAGCTGATCATATGGAAATATCCAGCACTGACCAAAGTTGCTGAGCTTTCTGGTTTGTTCACTTCCTGGTGTTGTTTTGATGGTTAATTACCTCTGCCAAGGATGTTACGTGATAGCCGATATTTATTTATTTATCTGTTGGTTTGTCAGCAGGATTACGCAAAACGTTACAGGTGGATTTGCCTGAAATTTTCAGGGAAGGCTAGATTTCACGCAGCTTGTAGGTAATTAAATTTTGGTGGTGATCGGGTCAGAATTTGGATACATGATAGCCTGATAGAATTTAAGGATTCTTCAGCATTGGAGGATAGAGAAAAGCTCCACCGAACTGAATATGTGCTGGCACCAGGTGAACACAGTGGAAGAATTTACGTCGCGTTGGCAGAGGCCTTGTAGTCTCTGATTGCCGTTCTAGTTTTCAATGTTATCAACTTCTGTGGCCATTTGTCTGTCATTGATATATACTGCATAGTGCACTGCACATGTGTAATATTATTCTTCTCGTGGTTGTACTTAAGCTCTCAATGACTGTCTGAATTCTGAGAGTATTTTAGTTAAGAGTTCTGTGGGCTTTTAGTTCAAAACAAGTGGTACTATCACGTTCAGTACAAGATACAAGCATTGTGAAAATTGTATTATTTATTGTCTGAGTTTAGTTTTATGTGTTCTGTTTAAAATTCCACTCTTGAAACATTCTGAAAGGTCGAAGCACCTGTTGTTACAAGTGGAACAGCTGTTGCATGCATGTGCTGCAGGTCACACGGCGCGTGTATTGCACATGGCTATGTCGCCAGATGGCAGCACCGTGGTGTCAGCAGCAGCCGATGAAACTCTGCGTCTGTGGAAGTGCTTCGCCGTTGATCCACGCAAGAAAGATAAACAGTCTTCATCCAAGGCAGAGTCTAACAGTAGTCTCAAGTTTCACTCGCTCCGATAATGTTATGTTTAGTCAGTGGTGCATATTTTGATACATCTTCTTCATTTTTAAGATATTATTTTCACTTGTGTGTCATTGTCCTGAATTTTTAATAATTATGATATAACATTCAGGATCAGTTTTTATTTTTATTTTTGGCAGTACGCGTAACTTTTGTGGATGATTATTGTTAGTGAATTCAAAGGAGGATTTCTGACGTATTCCGTTTTATCTCAGTTATTGTTTTGTATGTTTTGTCTGTGTACTCGAAAAGTTACGGATAAATTTTCACTAAGTATCAGAATGAGTAGGCCACATGTCATGAAAGAGACTTTCAAACTTTTTGGTTGCTTTTTTATCTATGTCCAGAAATTGTAACTTAGTATTTCGCAGTAGTGCGTACTAATTTTGGTATATAATAACACGACTGCATCACTTACTTGTAAGTAGTGCAACAGTTAACGAGGAGAGTATTGTGCATGTTACAGTGAGCCTTGGCAGTGGCATGAACTCTGTGACTGCTAAGTGCTTTTACTTTGTATATCAGTGTATGTATGTACAGTAATTAACATTGGCATATATTGTGGATACTGCATCAACTGCAGCTATGACCATAGCTGGTCAAACTGACTGTTTGATGTAACTGCTATCAGTTGCTGTTCACCTGCATTAAAGTGTGTTAATGGTCGACTTTTTTCTTCTCTGTTAGTGACAAACGTTAACTTAAGCAGAGCTGATGTAACCAACCGTCATTAAAGTGTGGTTGTTGGTACATAGAATGCGATAGCACTTCGATTAATAGTTTTTTTATACACGGTGTTCAAATGACAGTTACTTTGAATGTAATTTTTAGCAGCAGTATTCTATCAGCTGCAGCAAAATTTGGTTTAAATTGGTTGTTATTCAATCGAGTTATGGAGGGAAGGAAAAGGGCACCTATTTATTTGAACACCATGTATAAGTACCATCGTCTCACCATGTGTGCTGAGTGTGACGTCGTTATGGCGTCAGAGTTTATATTAGCCATGTTAGCAAAAACCCTACAGATAAGTCAGTCTAAAATCGTTAATACCTGACCGGTTTAAAAAAAAGTAAAATTCTCTATGAAGGCGATCATTCTTAATAAATCTAAGTTTGTGCCACCTTTGGCCTCGACGCAAGCTCTTAGGCGGCTGCGCCACACCTTGATCGCCTTGTCAATGTAAACAAACTCTGGCGTCATACTGACGTCACACTGAGCACAAAAGTGCTTAAATTTCACACATTCAAATATAAGGCCCTTAAGAGTCCTTAAAAACGATAATGGTGCTTAAAAGTCCTTAAAAGTGCTTGATTTTTACTACAGAATTTTTGAATATTTTGAAGTCTGGCCAGGCCAGCTATCAATCAACGAACAATAATAGGTCTGTATCTGCTGGTTACTAGTACAATTCTGTGGCATTTGGAGAATATGCTGACATTAGCTGTATGCATGTACTGTAATGAGTGCTGTATAACAGGAATTATATGGTAATATTCACATCTGGGTTGACAGTCGCAGTGACACACTGTACGAGCCGGTCTCCGAAACAGTAAAAATTTGTCTCGGAAAGGTGCTTAAAAAGTCATTTTTGTCTTAGACAAAAGAGGGGGAACCCTGTAGACGAGCTAATAGCGGTGAAATAACGATTTCTTAGGGGAGGGGAGTACCCCTCTGATGCATTGCCCTCGTTCGAGGGCAATCTCCACCCAGCGGCACGAAATTTGATCACAAGAAACTAGAGAGTCTACGCTACCATATCGTAAGAACTCGGAGTCTCTACCAAGTGTGGCAAAATAAAGTAGCCCCCTAAAGTGTTTCGCTGTTTTCTCAGCAAATGTTTGGAATTTTAATTTCAAACTTGAACAAGCTTGAACATTTTTTAACGCTGAAAAATCGGTAGGTGGTGATGTTAAAAAGTCTATAACTTCATCGTTTTTCAACAGAATCACATTCACTTGGCAGTTATATGTAGAACATTTCAGAAAGTAAATGTGTAAAGTTTGAAATTAAAATTCCAAACGGTTGCTGAGAAAACAGCGAAAAACTTTAGGGGGGAATTTATTTTGCCGCACCTGGTATCTCACCTGGGCTTGAATCGGAACTGGGTCGTGACAGACAGACAGACGAATGGACAGAATTACGGTAGCTAATACGCACTAAGCACTATGTGCTGTTGCGTGTAAAAAATGTAAGAGTTGACATGATGGTGCCTACTTCCAATACCTCGTGTTAAGACTGTGATTAATAAAATAATTCATTTAATTTATTTCTCATAATTTTTGGCATGAATCATCTTTAGACCAAAACAAATTTTTTTAATTAGTTTACCGCTAAAATTAAGCATCATGGTATTGCTCACATTATGACTTCAGAAGAAGGAAGCATCTAATAAGCCTTCGTTGTATGACAAAACATAATAGTTGTTCCACTAAATGAACTTTTTCGTTATGATTTTGTGTACTGCAACGTAGTGAATTTCCTATAAACTACAGAAGTACCTGGTAGATGACTGCTGGGACAGCTCAAACATCTGCCAAGAATGGTGCTGCCATCTGGCAAACTCAAACACAACAGACCCAATACAGCTGCTGCTGATACATAAACGGGAGGCGATTCAGAAACCCTGGATCGAGATCCTAAGTCGGACTGCCACCAAAATTTGAACGTCTTGTTTTTCAGCGCCACTCTCCAGTTTCCACCCATTTGTAAAGTTTCATCACATTTCGTTCATTACTCACTAGGATCTATTCCATAATGGTAAAGAATGCTACACAATGATGCAGAAGCAACAACAGATTCCGGGTCATCACCAAAAACCAGTCAGTTCCTCCGGTCGGTAATCCAGCCGACAAACAAAAAGCAGACATACAAACGCATAGGTAACATAACCTCCTTCTTCGGCGGAGGGAACAATTAGGCTAACACAGTACGAATCAAAAACTGAGTCTGTTAAAAGTAGGTTGACATATACCGTGTATGCGCTACACTACATGTGCTCTTGGTAGACGACTAGTCACGACCACTACACAGACATTGCTATGCCAGACGTGCTGTATACAATACAATGGAAGTTGCTGCAATTACTGCAGAATTTCGTCCTTGGCAATAGCACTTGAAAACATTTGAGCATTACGTGATCTACAGAGTGAACTGTTGGATAGTCTACTGCACAATGTCGACCTGAGGCAAACTAAACTACATTGACCTGACTTCATAATATCACACAAACGTTTGACGACTTCTTTGTTAAGGGCTGGACTACGGACGACGGTAGGGAGACGACGGCTGGCGGAGCCGAGTCGTCCGTGCTGCTGTCGACCGATGCGTTGGCGGCGGCATTCTGCGCCTCGGTCGCGAAGCGCTTCTGGATGCTGTGAAGCAGCACGTGATATGTACCGGCGACGCTGCTACGCGACTGTTGTGTTTTGGCTGCCTCGATGTGCTGCGCAGACATGCCGAATTCTTCCAGTTGGCGACGCGTTTCCAGCTCGGCGTCGTTCAGCGGCCGGTCGTCGTCGCCTGTGCCGAGCGTGTACGGCTCCAGCGGTCGTGGAAACTCGACATCGCTCAGCCAGTCGCTGTCGCGGATCTCACGTATGGAGTAGCGGTCGCTCGGAGCCGGACGCAGAATGCCGCGGATCAGCAGCCGGCAGTCGTCGGACACGTGGTCGGGCATCGTGTAGACACCGTCCAGGATGCAGCGCTTCAGCTTGCCGATGGTTTCGGCGCGGAACGGCAGGGCGCCGACGACCATGAAGTACAGCAGGATGCCCAGCGCCCAGACGTCCACGTTCGGCCCGTAGTAACTGTCGTCGCAGAACAGTTCGGGCGCAGCGTACGGCGGCGAGCCACAGAACGTGGTCAGAGTCTGTTCAGCGCTGCAAGTCGTGCTGAAGCCGAAGTCGCCGAGCTTGATCTGCTTGCCGCTTGTGAAGTAGATGTTCTCTGCCTTCAGGTCGCGGTGCACCACGTGCTTCTCGTGCTACAGAAAACACTCAGTCCAGTGTTCGAGAATACGTATTTTACGTTTTTTCAGATTTCAAAAAAACATGACTTTTTACGTTTTTTGAAATGACCTGTCAAAAAAACGTAAATGTTAGCAAAAATATAGTCCTCAATCAGTCAAAATGAGTTCATATACTTCGGTCAGTTAATTTAATTCTTAGCTTCTGGAGTTTGATCCATCCGACTAGTGGCTCTGAGGCCTGAGCCTTTGCTGAACTATCTGGTTGATCGGATCAATCAGTCGGAGCAAAATAACAAACGCTTCCAAATTGACTGCACATATTCTAAGTTGGGTGTTATGGTAAAATTTGAGCGATTAAGTTGCCTGTGAAACTATAGGTTGAGTAGGCCTACCGGTACGTTTTTTACGTTTTTTTTCAAAATCCAAAAAAAACATGACTTTTTACGTTTTTTTGAGTTGCCTCACACGTTTTCTCGAACACTGACTCAGTCCAATCCATGCTGCTGCGTCATCACTGTCGCAGCAGTTACACGCATATGTTACGTTCAACCCCATATGCCGGATCTCCGAGGTCCCAGCAAGGGCTAATGGAAATTGTTGGCCGATAGACAGCTGCCATTGAACGATGTGTAGCTGCCAAAGTAGCAGAACTGAGTAAACGGGACACAGACAAACCTCCCATCACAGAAAGCTTTCGGCTGTGCCATATTTCCGTACCTTGCTGCACGCTGTGCTAATCGCATTTTTCGTCACTAGTCTGCATATCATAACTCAGTCAACTCCATCATCGTTTAATCATTGCAGACAAATAGAGAAAAAGAAGCAAATTTTATGTAGCACAAACTAATTACAAAAATTCACTAACTACTCGTTATGCAAAAGACTGGCAAGTGCTGCTATTGCTGATACTCACAACTTTTTCTAAGGGAAGTTTACAAGGTAGTGTGGCTACACAAATAAGGCACTGCTTTAGGAAATTATTCCAGCTTTAGCCTACTGCAGTTCATTTGAGAATTCCAACGTAAAATTGTTAAAATCAGTATACATTTGCCAAAGTTATCACGAAAATAAAAGTGGCATCTTCTATGGCAAGAGCATAACGCCTAATAGTAATAAATGTTATGATAAATTGCCAACCATGTGTTGAACAGCGGATACGATTTGAGAAAAGGCGACTTTGGCATCAGATTCCGGCAAACCGTCTGGATTGGACGTTATTCTGGTGTACAGCTCGCCCTCGGACGCGTACTCGAGCATTATGTACAGTTTGGACAGCGTTTCGACAACCTCATACAGTCTGATGATGTTCGGATGGTGCATCTTCTCCATGCTCGTGATTTCGCGCGACAAAAGACGCCGGGTCTTCGCATCCAATCGTGTCTTATCCAGTATCTTCACTGCGACCTTCTCTGAAACAACAACGATGCAGTGTTGGCCGGTATTTACGATTGCTTATCGAAGTTTCTTACACGGTTCCTGTAAACAGCTGCTGTTCTCTTGGTGATGCACTGCGGTGCCTACGCAGGAATATCAGCTTGAATGACAGACTTTTCGTACCATTATTGGACTATTCGTAGCCTACCATTCACACTATGGACTGACTATTCGTACCATCTGTGTCGTGTACTTTTATTAACATTCTATTACATTACACTAACTATTGATGCAACTAAGCACCGCGTAATTGTGTTAGAGATCACATTTTGTATATTTTTACAGGACATCAGCATAGCTATGCAGATGCCCTGTCTTAGCTGTGGCAGAGGCGTCCGTCTGTCTACCCTTCTGTCCGTCACACTGTGCGATTTTATCAAAATAACCCAGGATCATGAAATTTCCGCTGTCTGCTCCGTGAAAGACTTTACTTTCAGGATTCGTAAAGCTTTTTGTCAGAAATGCGAAAGAAGTCATCCCGGATCACTGATAGGAAGTTGTACGTACATGCGCTCTCAGTGGTCTCAAAATCAACGACCTTGGATGACGTTGAACGGCCGTACCGCACTATAGCCTACTGCATTAATTACGCGTCTTTTGGAACTCACCATAAAAATTTCAAATTTCACCTTCTGGAGTGCATGACCATTAGGTCCGGAGCCGTTATTATCCACCATCTCTCATTGTTCGTTCTTCATATACAATCTCAAGACGTCGTTGTTATAGTTGTGGTTTCTCGACGAGGTTATGCTAAATAATTCGATATTTGCTCCCAGTCTGTACAGTACATTTTACTTGATTTGGAAACTGTTATTATGTATGCATGTACGTTTGACATATGCATTAAACTATTACTTACTTTCCTACTATCAGCGGCAGGAACAGACTACAGCGCCGGGCAGGGCTCTACTTTCAGGCAATATAAGAATCCTCCGAGCTGACACCTTGGCTTGTAGCGCGTCTTGCCGTGTCGTCCTAGGTCTGTCTCTTCTTCTTTCTCTACCTTCTGGAGTCCACTAAACTGCTACACTGGTTGGTCTATAGTTGGTAGTAGACGCAAGACGTGACCAACGAATCATCTTCTTCTCCTGTCTATACTGTATCAGCATGCAGATTCTCTGCTTTCGTTCTCTGTAATAATTCGGGTTGACTGAAAATGGCGGACATGAAAATGACGGACCTTTAAAATTGCAGGACGAAATAGCAGGACATGAAATTGGCGGACCAATTTGCAGGGTATAAAATTGCACGACATAGAATAACATGACAAAAATACAGTATCAAAAGAGCGTAAGAACATAAGAACACATGCCAGAACAACAAGTTAAGTTGTATATTACTACAAAATAACAGGAAAAGCTGGTCTGATAGCAATAACAAAATTTTGCCTGGCGAGTTTCCAGCCCGCAACAAATCGCATACATTATTATGCACGTTGTCATCGATTAAAAGCTCTAGGCCTAGTTCATTTTACAAATAACTTATGTTATAGGCGTTATAGCCACTTAATGCAATAACTGCAAAGCACTTGAAAGCAGTTAATGAACAGGCAGTCAGGTTATGAGGTCATTATTTCCGTAAGTGCACAATGTGTGTTTCTGCAAATGCAACGCAGCCTAACAGTAGAAGTTTGATTTATTCTTGGCGAAACCCTGACTGCATGCGAGGCTAAGCTTATTGTGAACTTCCCTTCAGTGACTTGATGCTGCTGCTTGGGCGTTAGCGTTAGAAAGAGCATCCGGCTTGTAAAAGAACTCGGAAAAAAACCGTATCGTTTTCAGTAAAATCGATCTAATAAAAAATACCCCGTTGTACGAGCCTAATTAGCAATCAAGCGTGTTTGCTTTAATCATGGCGTCGCCTACAGTTCTTCATAGTTCTGTTGGTCTTACTGTGTTCTGTAGCAAGCCGCGGCATAAAAGTCACTGCTGCAACATATTACCTAACGCCTCGAGGCCAGTTCTGCACACTACAAATGGATATTTCTTGTTTTATTGCGCCATGGAGACCCTGGCTTTCTTACAGATAACATGGTAGGCCTCGCTATCGTCAGTAAATTATCACAGTATTTGCAAGCGTCAAAATCAGCGATATTAGGTCTAATAATTAGTGACGTCTTAGCCTGAAAGTAGGCCACTGAAAACTCTGAAATTCATGTCAACATTTTTAACTTACGTATAATTTATACTGGGTGCGCCAGTAAAAATCAATCCCCTGGGAAAAATTTTATCTTCGGAAATGTATAAGATTTTCCACCAAATTTACAGTATCTACAGAGGCGGAGTTCGGCCACACATTCTGTAAATTTCGCCAAGACAACTTGTATGGTTCAATAGATACAGCGGCTTAAACTTAAAAGTATACTTTTTCAATTAAACATACAGCCCGCCCTAAATATTCACGAAAACGAATTAAACTTGACACAAAAATTTCATCAACAGTTTAAACTTTTCTTTTCTGCAACGTGCTATGGCACCAGTTTTGTTAAGGTAACTTGCTTTTATCGCTTTAGCTCCAAGTGGTTCGTAAAGTGTTTGAATATACATTTGTCTTCATTGCTCAGTTTACCAGGGTAAAACTTCGTAAAATATTAACAAACGATAGCAAAATTCACCCAAATCCCAATAATATTACAACGACTAGCAATAACGTCGAAAACAGCATCACATGTAAGCTTGTGCACAGTACGTTGCTTGCTTGCTTGAGGTAGTCCGTCGATTTCGACGATGACGTTGTACTGATGTAGTTGTAGTGCGGTCATAAGTGGATACGAAGATGACTGCGGAGACCGAAGTCCGAAGCACAGGTTCTGCCACAGTGAGGGCAGATAGGGCCAGCTGGCGTTGCCGCAGTTGCGGCATGTCTGCGACGATCACTAGCTGCTTGTTCAGATGCTGCTGTGAGATTCTTCAGACCCATGGCGCACGTCAAACTCCACAGTTCCCTGTCCTCTGCCAGTTGCTCGAGATCAGATACAGGAATGTTACACTGCCTGACCACTGACTTCATGTGATCAGAGTAACGCCGACTGGTCGCCGCCCGAGAAGGAGTTCACCGTAGAGTAGACGACGAGGAAGACGGTTGGATGGCATACGTATGACGTGACCGAGCCACCGGAGTTGTCTTTGTAGCATAAGATGCTCATCAGATTCAAGTTTGGTTGAGTTACGTATTTCTATATGAGTTTTCCTGTGCCACCAGCGAATGCCAAGAATACTTTGCAGGCAGCGGATATGATAGGCTTCCAGTGCCTTAACGTGTCGTCGATACGGGATCCAGCTCTCACATCCATTCCATACAGTAAAATGGATAAGCAGATTGCTTTGTAAACCGCCACTTTGGTAGACACCGTCAGATTGCGGTTAAAGAACAGGCGATTGGCAAGTCGACCAAAAACTGATGACGCGAGTTTTATCCGCTGTTG
>Ga0209052_1000620_pt1 | contig 11447 bp, 10 predicted proteins | sample WorMetHEROISLAND_2_FD_187409 | JGI IMG/M metagenome (GOLD analysis project Ga0209052, IMG submission 187409) | Marine gutless worms symbiont microbial communities from Max Planck institute for Marine Microbiology, Germany - Olavius sp. 4 HERON... | ecosystem: Host-associated > Annelida >...
GGTTATGGTGATTAAGTGCGCTAGATTAAGCTAAGCTCTAAGCTAAGCTTTAGAGCGCACTATAATATAACCTAACTTTACTTTTACTTTTACTTTATACTATTTGCCAAACACGCCGAAAAACTAACATCAAACGAGCATTGTCAATCACTTATCAGCAAATGTTGGCATCAGAACACTGCGCAGTGCGCATTGTATTACTTTCGGTTCCTGTTTAGCTGGCGTACAATTCTGGAGTTATTCTAGGTTAGGCCGGGTCTCTAAGGGAGAATCTTTGTGATTTCTGCAGCAGATTTTTTACAAACGAGACGCGGAGATGCCCAGCCTCTGAGCCAAGCGGCAGCATCAAGGCACTGAAGGGCTTCACACCTATACGGACGTCAAGTCAACTAAAGGTGTCCGGTCCTGCAGCCTGGAACTCGATACGAACAGCTGTCCTCCGAGACTTGTCGTCATCACTTTCCTCGTTCTGTAGGAAACTGAATCGTACGCAGGGTGAATGGTGTCACGTTCGCGATAGCTTTGCTGTAAGATTGGGCAAACACAGATTCCGGTGTACTGAACTGAAGTGAACTGAAAGGTATGAAAGAAGAGGACAACGTCAAACCAGGCAAGGTAGCTGGCAAGGTGACAGTGAGTGGCTGTGAAGGCGACTCGTCAGTGTCGTCATCATGCGCACTCGGCTGCCAAGCTTCTGCTGACACGGCGTCATCAACCGGCAGCGAGTCCAGCTTCGACTGTAACACAACAACATTAGCCAGACAGAGACACTGACGGACGAGGTGTGTTTTAAATACATTTCTGACCTTTTTCTTAGTCTGCTCCTTACATGTCTTTTCTGTGTACGTTGCGTCTCTGCTTTCATTGTCCACTTATTTCCAATTCAGGCAATGACATGTTATTTATTTATTATCTGGTTTCAACGCACATTAACTAAACATGCATATCAATACAAACAGTAAAGACAGAGATAAACTGTCTGACTAAACCATAATTGTATGTGTGAGTTTTTTTTCTAAATTTCATGAAAATAAACGCACTCTGGCATAAAATAATTGTCCGTTGATTCACTCACCACAGTCTACGATCACCAAGTGACACCAACTACTATTCCTTTGTCTCACCAGCCTACTAAGCGCACAGGGCCAAATTCACCAAATTTAGTCAAACTTAAGAAAAACTTCAGAAAAATGAGACTCATGAACACCTAAACAAAAAGAAAAGTACTACCGTAATGCTAAGACGCTGACCTAGGAAAAACTAAGGAAGAACATGGGACGACCTTGGATAAGTTCCTAGGAACTTTTAAGCCCGAAGTCCGGTCCCAAAAGGGTACCAGGGAAAACTTAGCAGATTACTGGAGCGTGCATAGCATCCGTGACGTTCGACCGTGGGCAGAATGTACAGAGAGACAAATCAACCAGCAGCAGTTGACGGATCATTTACCTTCTTGCCGCGAGCCTTCCTGGAGTTCTCGGTGCACGTCAGTGCGACCAGCGAGATGGTGTAAGTCTTGCCAGGTCGACACTTGATGAGCGTGCACTCGTGCGTGGCCGGTGATAGACGCATGTGTGGCTGGCCGTTGATGTCCAGACGGTATCCTTCCAACGACAGTCGAACGTGTCGCCGCTCTAGCACCGCGGCACTGTTGTGCGGCCTCTGTACAGCCTCGAGCAGCGGCCGCTGCCAGTACAAGCGCACGGTAGTCGGCGTGAATGCTGTGATGATTGGTCGCGGCGCCTCGCACGGTGCTCGCGTGCGCGCTGTTATTGACTTGGACAGCACGTTGGTCGTACGCCGGTCAGCGGTCAGTGATGACGTCGAGTCAACGTCCAGTGACGTCTTGGTGCTGGCCAGGGCCTCGACGATGAACTTGTACGTCACGCCAGGCTCCAGGTCCGTGACCGTTGTAGTACTACAGTCTGACGGGACCGTCTGATGACGTGCCACCTGCTCGTGACCACCCTGCTCCATCTACAACCACACAGACACACACACACAGAGATACAGACACAGAGACGCGCAGACATACATACACAGGTCGATCTACATACACACAGCCACACAGACACAAATCCACTTTCACTTAGCCTGAACGAACATGTGGTCAAAAATGTAAAAATGTCTGAACGTAGTACACATTTGCACAGCTATGAAATAATTTCAAAAGGGATCGAAATATCTTCAGACCGAGTTATGGCCTTGAGGTGTTCGCTAGTATGCCTAAAAATCAATGAGGATTATGTAAAGCTGACGTAATATTACACATCCATTCTGTACCTCAAACAGTGACATTGTCACCGAATGCCGAACTTGTTTTGAGTTTAGTTTACCGAGCGAAATAAATCCGTCACAAACAGTTAAATTTATGTCAAGATTATCAAACGTCGCACTGTAGTACATGTATTGCAATAATCATTGATATGTCGATCAGTAGCTTGTTTTATTAGTTAAGTTTAGTTCATTTCTATATTTTTTTCTCAAATTGTACTATGCTACCATTCGTGGTGAATAAAGATGCATATATTATACAGCACAGCGTGCCCACAACAATGTTACAAGACAGTGAGTTATAACCGCAAGCTATCGATCGATCGGGAGTCCGACCTCCTAACCAATATACCATCGGCCAGCTACTGACCCATCGTATGACGGTTCCTTGCAGTTGGTCAGAGCCGTAGGTGCGAGGCAGCGTCCACGCCAGGCTGATGCTGTCCGGTGACGCGTCAACCACGTGCAGGTCGGTCGGTCTGTCAGTGCCTGACGTCGTCACGACGGTCGTGGCGGCCGGTAGCCAGGCGTCGTCAGTCGGCAGGCGGTCTGCAGGCAGACGTCGACTGCGCTTCATCGCGTGACCGTCGGGCAGCATGTCGAAGTAGGCTGCAGTGACTGCGCGCACCGTCACCACGTACTCGGTCTTGTCCGTCAGGCCGCTGATGACGGCGCTCGTGGCGTCACGCGGCAGATCACAGCTGACTGAGTCGATGTCACTGCGCTCAGCGCCGCCGCGCTGATCATACGCTGACCGCACCACGGCATCCACGCGCATTCCTGCAACAACATCCATCAACTATCATTAGTACAAGGTAAAGCTAAACGTATGGTACTTGCTATAGCGCTTCTTACATGAGTGAGACTCGTGACCAGAAGCGCTTTACAACCTCGGAAGTGGCAGCTGATTCGCATGCGTTAATGATACTGCAGCGCAATATGTGGCCCGCGGTCTGCAGCCAGCAGACATACCACCGCCCCAATCAGCCACGCTAGGTTTTCACCCCTTAGCCCATAAGCTACTACTCATTTTCCATCCCGCTGACGGTAGGAGGCTGAGTTGACCTGAGCACACAGCAGGCTAGCAACATGCTCATATGCTTGCAAATAACCCGCAGTGAGAATCGAACCGCAATCTGAAAGTTACGAGTCGACATTAGCCACCAGACCTGGAAGACCGCCATTCTGCTCGTACTGTCTATGGCCCAAACTCCAATAACTCCGATTACTTGTGGATCTGTTGAACAGCATGCTATACAACAAGCTGTGCAACAAGTCGAAAGCCCGCAACAAGTCCACAACATCTTGACGCTGTACAGCGTGTTGTACGACTTGTCCACAACAAATCGAAATAGTGGACTCTGGGCTTATCTCTAGCACCACTTGTGCAGTGGTACAATGGGTTGACAACTCCATGGATGCATTCAAGCGTGATCGAACGAACGACAGTGTAGACTAACGACCGACCGTCAGCGGCTGTGGAATAAGTCTGTTAAACCACTTCTGGAGTGGGATAAGTTCGTTTAACACTTATCCCATTCCAGACAGTGGTTTAACATATACATAACATATCCTACTGACGGATAGGGGTGTGGTAGTATGTAAACACTGGCACGTGAGTAATTAATTGGTGCCGCTAATGCCCGGTGCACCACAGACCCTGCTGGCGGAGCTTAAGAACACCCTCGACGCATTCGGCGCCTCGATGTAAGCACCGCCACTTCTTGTTCTACAAACTAAGCACTGCTCGTGAGCCTGTCAAGTGTAACGTTGAACGTACCAAGCAGTTCGACGGAGCTGTCACGTGGTGCAGCCCAACACACTTGTATAGAGTTAGCGCTGCAGCTGATGACTCGGAGGTTGGAAGGCGTGGCCGGGGTGGACGTCGTGTGCACAGTGATGACATCAGACTTCGATGTCATTATGAACGTGCTACTGCAACTCTCGTTCGCTACAACATAATACATGCATCAATCACTGTGCTGGGCATTATTAGGCGGAATCGCTCTTGCAGCGCGAGCGATTCCGCCTATTCCTACATATTTCTCCATAGCGTGGTCTGTCTGTCTGTCACATTCGTGCCCCTGCTTAAACCGTTGGACGGATGTAGATGCCATTTGGGGTGTCCAATGACACACTGTGTTATAGATAAAAATCCCTGACCCCACCAGGAAAGGGAAGGTTTGGAGGGTCGTACCGCCCCGGCGAAAACATTCGGTTGCAGATTAATGATGCCACCTGGCGAATACCAACGAAAAGTTGCGTGGACGGCGATGCCGCCTTTTACCAAATTAGTTTGGTCCTTGTTGTATGTACTGTACTACTGCATGACAGAAATTTGTGACAGATGACGATCATCTATTTCTTCTTTTTCTTCTTAGCCGTCGTCAATCCGAGGGTTGGAACGATCAGTGTCGACGCTTGTCTGTCGCAAGTCTTCTGAAGCAGTTGTCCCAATCCCTACAGGTGTTGCGCTCGTATACAGAATCTGCTAGTTTTGCTATTACAATAACGCGGTCCTGGGCGATAGTGTAGGCCTATGAAAACGTTGAATTAACAAGTCCACTGTTTAAGTTTAACCAGCAGCTGGATGGTATGCCATGCTACAGTGAGACATTTGAGACATCTTATCTCGTGGCCAATGACGGTAGATGGTTCGTATATAGCAGCCCAGTAAATAAGTGACGAACCTTCAGTGACGGCGTCGTGTTTCTGCGTCTTCCTCGCCTCCACGACGACGTTGTAAGCCGTGTTTGGCCGCAGACCGCTCAACACCATCCGAGTGTCTGAACAGCAGCGAGACACTTCACTAACATTCAACCCAAGTGCGTTATTTCTGACATTCTCTGACAACTACATTATGTAAGATTCGTCACTTATTTTTGTAACCTCTGACCGCTACGAAAAAACAACAGTTTCTTCAGCAACTTGCCTCAACTGCAATATGACTATGAACCGTTTTTCCCGCTACACGACGCTCCACACTTGGCGACCGGGCTTTGCCATCATTGCCGCCAGGTTGTGTAACTCACTACCAGACGACATCACCACTGCAACATCTCTTGTAACTTTTCGACATAAACTGAAAACATTTTTATTTCGTCGATCTTACGACAATGTCGACAACGTGACTACTGACTACTGGATAATCTGCTTTTTGATTTATCGTTTTTTTCTGGTTTTTATTTCTTAGTTCTTGGTGTGTTTAACCCCATGTATTGTAACGTGGTCTTGCAGTGCTTTGCACTTATACCACGTTAATCTTATCGCTGTGAAGATGATGATGAAAAGGACTCAAAAAGACAGACATCGAGCAGACCAAGTCAAAATCTATGCTATAGACGCATGAAACAGTTTGCCTGATTCCATTAGTTTTGTGAGTCTACAAGCTGTTAAGCGTACTGTTACTAATATTGATTTAACTAAATTTTTAAAGTGTTCTTAAGTTAACGTAGTTTCAAGGGCAGCTGTGTTTCTCGTTAGAAGCCATGCTGTCCAGCTCACCGGTTCTGGCGCACTGTCTGCAACTGTAATCGTCATTTCTGAGCAGAAAAATGATTGATTGAAAAACTCATGATGAGGAAACTGTGACTATCTTCAAAGGCTGAGTAAAAACAGAACGGCAACATTGCTGACCGGTCGTGGACGCACTGACAACGTTCGACGTTGACTTCTCGCCTGGCCACCACGTCACCTGGTACGACTGCGCACTTACATAGTGCTTCTGTGCTCTTGTCCTCTCTGTTGCAAAACAATCCCAAACACTGTAACGTGTTTTTTCTCCATTCTTACACTGTATACCCATGGACGTGTGTGTCTGAAATAAACTAAACTGACAATGACGACGATGATGATGAGGACTATTCTCCGTTTGCCCCGTTACGCCAAGTCTCGCCAAAATCTTAGTAAAAACTCTGCATGGGAATTGCTGCAAGTTTTTTTACATGCCAGAAAAGCCCGTTTGTCACTCAAGCAATACTGAAACCGCATAGAAGTACTGTTTAAATATGTATGGAAAAAAATGAATACCGGCACCACATTAACTGAAAATCTTAGATGATGAAAAACGAGCCCAAAACTGCCTGAATGCAAACAACACACACACACACTACTGCTAAATAACAAATCAATCCGACACCACTATGATGCCGAAAATGTTTATCAGTGGTATTTATACACTGTATTTATTACATTGCACAACATATGAGTACTAAGATATAAACCAAAAGTATTCGGTGATGAAATAAACTTCTGTTGACATCTAATAGCGATTTGTCAACGCAACTCAATCTGGTCACAAAGTTGACTCCACGTTAGCACGGAATTACAATTATCCTCTAAGCTGTGATGTAAAGCTAGTAGTCTACTCTAGATCACCAAAGTCGGTGTTACAGCTCTCAGCAATTATTGTCAAACTGACCGTTGTTCCAGACGACGACAGCCGAGTGACCGGTCACGTCTTCACAGCGGACGTTCTTTGGTGCTTCAATTAGTCCCGTGTAGTCAATGCTTACCTTCGGTCCACCTGCTGAATACACAGCCAGTCAGCATCACGCTTACAGACTATTAGGCTTGGCTGAAGGTCAAATTTCACCACTTTCCACAGTCAGCTATATTCACTTCATACACACAACAGTCGTATGTCAGACTGACTGTAAATTACATTATCCAAAAAACAAAAGTAAACGTTAGAAGCAGTTCTTGACTGTTCGTTCGACGGCAGGACAAGATTCAATCCGCCTACAGAGCTGGTAGACAGACAATAGTGTCTGATCCGCACACGTCTGACAAACTGTTTGTGCATGATGAGAGAGAGACAGTTTATTCTCCAAAACCACAAACACAACAACAGAACAGTAACAATACGTACCCATATGGCAATGCCGGTCACCCATTGTTACAGACAAAATAACAACAATATACATAATCAAAAAAAGGAAAAAAAGAAAAAAAAGAAAGTTTAGTGCATTCTTCACACAAATAATGTGAATGACAACAGATCTGATTATATTGGTGGGGCGTCAAAAATTCCTGTGCTTCCGGTTTTCGTCCATCCCTAAAAAAACCTCCGTCCCTAAAATTACTATTAGATTCTCAAAAACACTGGTGCAGTTTTTCGTTTGCTTTCAAAGTGTTGCTGAAAAAATAACTGTTTGCCTCTAGTCTGTTATGCTGCAGTATTTTTACTTTAGTTCTCATATGGGCACTATTCAGTGTGTCACTTTGTTTTCACGAACTCTTATATAATGCTACATGCAATGTCATATAATAAAAATAAATATTTAAAAAGTTATTTCCCGTCCCCGTCCCTACTTTTTCGCCAAACTGCAACCGGAAGAATGGGAATTTTTACGCCTGACTGCAAATAAAATTTTACGCATGACGTCAGTGTATGGGTAGCCTATACTGGATAATTGCAGAACTACTTTTGTGAGCCTGGCTGCCAGCTGGTACTTGGCTGGTCAACGTGATCAGCTGTAGCTCAACGCGGTCTCCAAGGTTCAGTCCTTTCACTCTCATGCTACGAACGTCCGACGGAATCACTGACCCATACGGCTTTCCGTTCTTCAACAACTGGAAACCCTGCACGAAACAACCGTCTACGCATGTGATAAGATCAACTATTGTTTTAGAAAAAATAAGTAATATTCTTAATATTGTAGGTTCGTTCTGGGTAATCAGTATCAGACTCTCAACGGATCACAAGTTCTTATCACGTACTAGGCTACTACATACAAAGCATTCACCGTTATTGGCCACGAGACAAGACGTCTGGAATGTATTTACAACACCACAGCATGGCATGCCATCCAGCTGACAGCATCAGAACGGTCGCAGTGCACTAGTTTGTGTTATTGCTACTCACCTACACTAACCTAATACAAGTGAGTGGCGTCACGGTCGTTGGTGATACTCGGGTTATGAGAATCTGCACGCATGCACAAACTAATAATTCTGCAGGCGTCCGCGCGCTTCCGTCAACACAAAAGCCAGACATTATTAAACTTTTACACTGTAAAATGGTCTAGTAAACTTAGTAATTGATATTTCTGATTTAACCATATGTAGCTGGTAACTTTTCTGCATTTCAAACGTGTCATATGTTAAAATAAGCCTGAAAGTCTGCTGTAGCCTGATTCATTTGTCCCCACAGTTGAAAAAAATCGTCTTTTATATTCAAAGCGGTGGTAGTTCTGAACAAAGAAAATGGAGATGATAAAAATTGCAACAATAACGGCAAACTGTGTGGGGAATAATTTCTGAAAGTTCGGCAAGAAAATATTATCGAATTATTCGGGAAATAGTGGTATTTGTTCAAGGGGGTGTATTTTATTGTGGGACACAGTACGACTTACGGTGACGTCGTCGTCTGAGTCTGTGTGGTCAAACATGTCCCAGGCGACGTCGACGCCGTTCTCGTCCATGTTGTCAACGCGCAGGCGCGGCGTGGTCGGTGCGCCGGCACAGCGGACACCGAGCGTCGCTGACGAGTCACTTTCACACGCACAGAAGACCGCCACGTCGCTACTGGCGTCAGTCGCCGCCGGCCAACGACCGCTGACTGCCGCTGACATCTCACCGGCCTGACGCACTTCACCCGCCACCGCCTGCACTTACACACACGACCCTAGGTAACGGAAGACTATCTGGTACGTGCCAAACTCCGTTTGCTAATCCAAATCCAAGCAAATAGAGTTTGAGCCGTACCGAATACTCTTAAACAAGTAAGAACAAGTATGAAGACATTTAGGGTGCCCTAAAACGCACTGAGCCGCTCAATCTGCCGCACTGTAATAACTTACACACGCCGTAGACTTCTAAGACACGAGCTGGTCGGTGATCTGTGAGAGAGAAACTAAGTCTGCTGTGGACTTGTTGTACAACAAACTGTACGACAAATCCACAACAAATCAAGTCTACAGCAGATCCACAACAAGTTGCAAGTAAGTAAGTAAGTAAGTAAGCAAGCAAGCAAGTAGTTTATACAGCACGTTAACTGTAGTAACCTCGAACGCTCTCAGTTGTGTTAGTAGAACCGGAAGTAAAATGTTTTACGTGGCATCTAAAAGTAGGCAAATGCTACTACGTACTAAGCAGTCTGTGCGACTGGACGAATTAGGTAGTGTGCTAGTACAAAATACCCTGTTAGAATACAGGGACAGGGAGATTGTGTAAATATCAAGTTATCGACCGGTCATTTTTTGGCAATAGATCTCCAGAGGCTGTAAGCGCTAGACGGAGAGTCTCAACTCCATAATATATCAAAAACGAAGCTGAATACTACAGACCTTGACGGTGACGTTGTAAGTCTGAGCGGAGTTGAGATCATTGACGTTGTATTGATAACCGTCAACGTCACTAGCAGCGTTCGCTTTCATCTCGCCGTGGTACGCTTCGTCAACATACACTCTAGTATACACATCATCATCATCATCATCATCTTCATCTTATTCAACGAAGCACGTACAAATAACACGACAATGAAGCAGTAATGCGGCCAGAACAACAAGGCAGAAACTGCGCTGACAGTTGCCCTAAATAATAAAACCAAAATAACATAAAAAGTGCAGAAATAAAAGAGAAAAATCACTGCACGGGAGAATGGAGATTAATGAATTTTAAGGAACGTATGAGCTTTGGAAACCCAAACTCACTTTGGTCAGTACAATAACGCAACATGCATAGTACTAGGCCTAGTACTGTGGCTCAGTGGTGTAGTGGCTAACGCAGTTGGAATGGGAACCAGGCGATCGCGGTTCGAATCCTGGCTCGCGCCACTATTCCACTGGGTAGCAACCTTGGGCAAGTTGTTTACACACATTGCCTCCCCAGTTTCTCAGCTCCAAGAAACTGGGGTACAAAAGGGAGTTTTCGGCGCCTAAGTGGTTATGGTGATTAAGTGTGCTAGATTAAGCTAAGCTCTAAGCTAAGCTTTAGAGCGCACTATAATATAACCTAACTTTTTAGTAATATGTAGGCGACCGTTTCCATAGTTAATTTCGTTTTTGAAGAGCAATTGTCTTGGATATATGATGCAGTAACATGTCAACATATGATTAACGTCCTGTAATTGAAATTAATCAACTACTAACCATTACATTAATATTTTAAAGCCAGGTGGAGTATTCGCATAACACTATTGCGCACCTGTATGACTTTATGTCGTCCATTTCATCGAGTTCTTTGCCGGTCTTCGGCGGATTTTCCCACGCAATCAAGACAGATCGGTGCTTGAACGAAGGCTGCTCACTGATCGCTGGAGCTAGCGGCTTGTGAGGACATGCGATCTATGAACACACAACCAGACACAAGTTAAACTGCTGGATTACACGGACACTGTTCAAGAATAGACTTGACAAGACCTGGAAAGATATGGGCTCTTACAGCTGAGAAGCTAACTGGCTCATCATCAACAAGTACAAGTAAGTAAGTACTACTCAGAGTAAACTCTGCCATTCGCACATGCACAAACGATACTAATCCATACTGCTACTTCAGCTGTATGTTTTAGCAAACGAAACGCACTCTTCCATACAAATGTTCAATCACCCTTCCATCTTTACCAGCACGTTCACCAGACGCTTATTCGCAGGCATTAAAATTATTCTCTTCATAACTTGTTTAGATGTTCAAAGTCTCCAGTTTAATAATACAAGCGGCCAGTCAATAAGACAGAGCATATTATGCATATTATGCTTCTCTGGCAGCCTTCCCACTCTACAGTATTACTCTGTTACTGCACGCCAGTACTGTACTGTCATTATGCGGGCGTCCTAATAGGCCGTATTACGCGTCTTGCCCGTCTGTACGTCCGTCCGTCCCGTGCCGGCTCTTCGCCGTGTCAATTGTAGGCAGTAAGTTAGACTATTGTAACTGTGTACTGTACGGGATTTCGCAGACTAATCTGGACAAACTCCAGCGAGTGCAGAACGTTCTAGCACGAGTCACTGCGCAGGCGCCGTGGTCAGTCAGTGCCACCGACCTTCGCCGAGATCTACACTGGCTGCCAATCAGACAGCGTTTTATCTATAAACTTTCAGTTTTGACACATAAGGCACTTCACACAGGACAGCCGTGTTATTTAGCAGATTTAATAGACAGTTATGAACCATCTAGATGTTTACGATCCACTAATGGTCACCTTCTTGCTGTTCCTTCCTGTGTTAAATCATCCT
>Ga0209052_1000621_pt1 | contig 11447 bp, 12 predicted proteins | sample WorMetHEROISLAND_2_FD_187409 | JGI IMG/M metagenome (GOLD analysis project Ga0209052, IMG submission 187409) | Marine gutless worms symbiont microbial communities from Max Planck institute for Marine Microbiology, Germany - Olavius sp. 4 HERON... | ecosystem: Host-associated > Annelida >...
TGGCCAGTGCGACGCCAGACCTACGGTTATACAGATACTGATCTAGTATAAACTGAGAACTTAATTCTTTGACCATATGCACATGATTTATAGCATGCTAGCTTAACTTCCGTAATTTTTCTGGCTGCAAATGTCATATAAATTGTTTATCCCACGTCATGGGTTCCTATCTGTAGGAAATGTATGTTATGCTATATTGTAAATGTGATGAACAGTTCAGATGCAGGTACTGATGTCCAATACCGGTATTTCCAGCGGAGGAAAATTCTTGTTATGAAAATTTTAATGGTACCGGAATTGCATACAGTTAGAAGCCAGTCAGGGTTATCAGTAACAGTTTATCTGACGTTGCATCTAATTTTTACTGATAGTCATTTTAGCTGACGTTCTGTGTAACGTTTTACTAACTTTGTATTGTATTGTATATTTTTTGTATTGCCATTTATGGCAATGCAGTCTTCTGGCTGCTGTACTGTAATAAGCATTCGTTGTGTGTTTGTGTGAATGGCAGCGGCTGCAGCGTCGTGAACAGTTCGATGTACTGTTGAAGGAGAGAGAGCATGCTCGTGCTGCTGCCATACAGAAGTATGTTTCAGCGCCGTCATCGGCTGGTGTCGGCGGCACTGGTTCACACTTGCAGTCTGTTTACTCCTCATCACCACACGGCACATTGCCGACTGGCAGCGCGTCGCTGCTGATGCTCGCCGCTGCTGACAGAGCGTAAGACAGACGCACTTCGTCGGTCAGCCTGCTGCCTGCCTGGCATGCCGTGTGCTGGTGTTGTCTGTCTTTGTCCCCCGACCCTCCGGCCGTCTTTCATTGCATCGCTCATAGTTGCAAGCTTTGTTGTTGCAGTGTTTATCCATTCCCCTACTTCAGCTTTTGGTTATACACCGTGTCTCAAAAAACTGTGCATAATTGTTTTTGTCAGAACTTCGTGGAACATCTGCATTTAACAGCATAGTGCATTGACATGAATTAGTGGAGGTGGAAATTGAGTGCACCTCACATAATTTTAGCCTCTTTGCCATCATTGTGCAAAAAATTATCAAAGTTGGTGGAAATTTGGTGAATTTCTGACAGAGTAATTCTGTACAGTTTTTTGAGACACAGTGTATTTGGATATGTGGATAAATGTTTGCCGAATTTCACCGATTTAAACCAGAAAACAATCAGACACCAAAAAGTTGTGTGTTGTGGCTGTAGCTATTTAAGTTTTAACCCATAAACGTTCTAAGTGTGGCAAAGTCTCGTGTCTGGCAGCTGATGTTATCATGCTGTCATACTGGTCAGAATTAAGTAGGAAAGAATTTGCCATGAACATTCTAATACGGAAGACCAAAAGAAAAAATAATACTGACGTTGTAACTCGAATTTTGCCGAAAATCATTGATTTAAACTAGAAAATAATCGGACACCAAAAGGTTGTATGTTAGGGGCTTTAACTATTTATGTTTCAAGCCATCTTTGTTATGACTGTTCTGAATGTTTTTTTTTCAGTTGTATCACTTTCATCTCTTCTAAGTTGACATACCTTGTTTTTGTGGCATCTTGAGTTCTGTTTCATTGTTCATGCATGAAAAGTTGGAATGAATCCTGTTAGTTCTAAATATTTCGTAGTGAATGCCAAGAATGCTGTTCTAAGTGTGGTCGTCTTCTGTGTTGTCATTACCCCGTTACTGTGACTAGATAGTGCTTCTGTGATGTTTATATGCATGAATACTTGAAATAGATGTACTGCAGGGCAAACAACTAAGAATTGGAATTTGTTGCTGTTTATCTGTTTATTTGCCAGTGGAATAATTTAGTGGATGTTGGATAATACTGTTCTTATCATGTTCAGAAGTGGAAACTTTTAACACTGCTGACAGATGCCATTAATGATTTACTTGTGTGTAGCCATTTGTTATAATATTATCAGGTGGTGCATTTATTTCAGTGAGTTGAGTAGATGAGTTTGTCTGGTAGAACTGGATAGCATAGTAATTAGCTTGCTGCATAGAGTGGGAGTGAGAGTGACTGTGTGCTGCTGATTCAGTCACTGGTCAAGGCGTGAAGAAGCTGACTTCTACCGGGTTGTGTCGACGTTTGGAGTGGAGCGGGACTGGAGAACAATGGAGTTCCGCTGGGCCAAGTTCCGAGCTCTTGCACGACTCGACAAGAAGCACGATGACACATTGACGGAATACTTCCGGTCATTCTACCACATGTGTCTGACTGTCTGCCGACGTGTTTCGGCTGATGATAACAGTAAGTGAGCAGTCGGTCAATCAAAACACATTTATTTAGCGCTGACTAGTTTAGATTTCATAGCTGAGGATATCATGGTACTGAGTGTGGCGAGGGTACAGCATATGCTAATGAAAACAACTCAGTGGCAGCTTGCTTTCCTGGGGCATGTCTTGAGAAGGCGTAGTTTTGAAAATCTGGTGGTAAATGGACGGATAGAGGGGAGTGGTGCGAGGGAGCATCAAAGAGACTGAAGCATCTGGATAGTTTGTGTGAATCGTGGAAGGCTAACGTAAGCCCAACACAGCTCATCAGGGCTTGAGTGGTCAAAGTGCTCTGGAATCACGTAGTCACCAGTTGATGTAGTCTGCTATGGCACAGCACCCTAAGACCGAGAGGGAGTGAGAGAAAGAGTTTAGATTGTTGTACGACTTGTGTGTTGTGTATTAACTACAAACGGTTATATGGTGAATTATTGTAGTAATTACTTGGTTCGAGCTGGTGTTCGTCATTTTGAGATTTTGAGTGCTGTTTCTGTCCTCCTCACACTCTGAGATACTTAGTTAGATACTTGCTTGTGATGTTTGATTTTGTAATTAGATAAATAATGTATTGAAGTAGTAGTATTTGTTTTCAGTTAGGACTTTTTGCTAGAAAACTGTACATACATTGTTTTACTGTTCTGCCCTTGATACATGTTGGTAGTTGTGATTTGTATGTATGTGTGCGTTTTTGCAGTTCACAAGCCATCAGGTCCGTACATTGAACCAATAACGGAGGAACGTGCCAACCGCTGCCTGGCACGGATTGACCTGCTGTGTAAAGTGCGCGAGCAGATCCTTCACAGTCCACTGCTCAACGAGCGAATCAGCCTGTGCCAGCCGAGCGGAGATATGCCGGAGTGGTGGGTCTGTGGTGTACATGACCGCGATCTTCTCGTTGGAGCTGCTCGGTAGGACAACTTCTGTCTGTGTCGTGATACACGTGATGACTACTGATTTATATAATAGCGAACAAGTAGCATAGCCATTAAAGGGTGTGTAAACTGTATAGCTTTTTATGGGAAACCTATCACAGAGCTATGGAGCGTCACCTAACATATGCAGTCACATAGTGTTAATTGCCACCCGACACAGGTGAACATGCCCTGCCTTAACCCCAGCCAAGCACGCCGATATCGATTTACGTAACCCAGTGAGATGGAAGGCCAGGTTGACCAATGACCATAGTGTTGTTTATATACCGAGATGGTTCACCTGTCCGCAGTCACCCATCCCAGTAGTAACCACTTAATAGTCACCCATCCTAATAATAATAATAAAGTCAATTTATACACGGCGCCTGAAAGCAAATAGTCACTAGGTGCCGCAGTCTCAGGTGAACAAATGTGTTTTAGCAGCTTTTTGAACTGTTCGTAGTCTTCAACTACTCGCAGCGCAGCAGGCAAACAGTTCCAGACTCGTGGGCCGGCGACTGCAAACAATCTATCACCGAGCCTTGTCCTTGTCCTTGGTACTGCACACGTGAATGATACAGGTGAATGTAGTCGGCGAATGTCATCGCTGTACAAGTTGCAATTGTTGACCAGGTGCCAAGCCATTTAGTGCCTTGAATACCAGTTTGGTGGCGATCTTGAACTCGACATGGCATCGGACTGGCAGCCAGTGTAGTTCTCATAGAACAAGTGTGATATGTTCGCATCGACCTGTGCTAGTGACAGGCCTCGCAGCGGCATTCTGGACGGGCTGCAGTCGTTGTAGTAAATTATCAGGAGCCGAACTCAACGACCTTTTGATCGCCTGTTGAAAGTGGCCTGTGACAAGTCCTGCTGTGACACTTCCCGAGAGTGAAATTTTGTGGGATCTGGGTTATCACCAAATTAGAAATGAAAAGAAATAGTAGAAGTTTGATGACATTACATGCACACTTATATATTGAGTTGTTGGTCATGGTCAATTGATTTGAAAGATTATTTGTCGTGTTGTGTACTGTGTGTAGACATGGATTATCACGAACTGATTATCATATACAGTACGATCCTCAGCTGAGCTTCCGTAAGTTTGTTCGTGAGAGGCGCGGCAGAACGGCCCGCCAAACAGCTGCTGATTTGTCTTCGGCTTATGCCTCTGTTAGAGGTTGGTCTATCCAGTGTCATGTGCAGCGTAAAAATTACTCTTCTGCTGTTGATAGTAAGTGGCTGTTACTAATGTTGTTATTAGCTTACAAGAGCAGTTTCCTGAAGATGCTCATTTTTATTCAAGTGTTTATTTTAAATCAGGCAACTGATAATGTCAGTTTGAACTTGCATTAGTCAGTTCAGATGAAGTAGAGTGGATATCGTCCTTGAATTTAATATACGTGGTTATAACTGATTAGATTTCCGGTAGCAGACTACAATATGTTGCTGATTTTTTAGTTCTTAATGCTTTAATTTTGATGTGATTGTTTTTTCAGATGACTATGACAGTTTGCAGTCTCAGTCTGATGCCGTGAAAACTGAGAGTCAGACTTTACTCGCCGCGGCAGCGGCAGCAGCAGCAGTTGCTGCTGAGTCACTCGAGCCATCTACTTCCAACCCAAGTGACGCTGCGCATGTCGTAGACAGAAAACCTGCAAAATCAGCCGACGATGACGTTCTGAATCTAGTGAAAGTGAAGCAGCCTGAAGATTCAGCTGAGATGGAGGCTGGAAACATGGCTAAGGAAGATGAAGGTGACGAGAAGCATGACGTGAAGGCATCGATGGAGCAGTTGATATGTGAATCCAGTGATGTGAAGAAGGAAGATGGGAAAGACGACGAGGACACATTGAGTGAATCAGAGACAGCTGGAGCTGGTGAAGTGAAACAGTCGGCAACTCCAGCGGACAGCGTGGATACAGGGAAAGATGAAGCAGCAGTGAAGTTGACACATAAAGACGATGCTGATGAAGACATGGATCACTCTGCCATCCCTTCACCTTGTCCTGAAGTACGTTGACATAAATTTTAGAGCTGGTAATGGTTAAATTTTAGTAATAGTTAACTATTCACAAATTAACGATTAATGAATCATTAATTTTGAGTAAAACTAACAGTAGTTATTTGGCAAGAAAAATGCATGTTTTCGTGAACTTTATAAGCTGTTCTGCTAACAGCTGTCACAAATGCACTGAGACAACAATAGGTCTGTGTTATCATTAATAGGGCCTAGATATCCAATAGGTGCATCCACTATCCAGTCACGTTCTCCGCAGAAAGTGATTATCGCTTATCAAATGCTTGTCATTTTATCTACTTTATAGTGCGTTCTTAGTGACATGCATGTGATAGAAAATTTAGCGATTAAAATGTTATTAATCGTCAAAAAATTGTAAAAAAATTAATTGTTTGATTAATCATTAATTTGCGCAGGTCTATTAAATTTTTATTGTAGTAGGTCACATTCAGCAGCGGTTTTTATTCTTCTTCATATGCACTTAGGTTTCATGTCCTAAAAGGTGATCACTTGTCAAATGCTTGTCATTTCATCTACTTTATAATGCTTTTTAGTGACATGCTTTTGATGGAAAATTTTGCGATTAAAATGTTATTAATCGTTAAAAAATGGTAAAAATTGTTCGATTAACCGTTAATTTTCACAGGTCTATTCAGTTTCCATTGTAGTAGGTCACATTCAGCAGCGGTTTTCATTCTTTTTCATACGCACTTATGTTTCATGTCCTAAAAGGTGATCGTAATGTACTGATTGTTTTGTGACCATTAAGTTCATTTGTTATTGGCTGGAAAATTCGTTGTGTCTGAAATAATAGATGTCAGATTGTCAGTGGTAAGTTCGTGTCGTCGCAGATATATTCTGTTGATTAAGAGCACTATTACGTTCAGCTGTAAGTTCAACTATTATGCAGATAGCAGTAAAAGTTGATTAAGTGATATTTTACTGTTGTAGGCACTTGGCGGGCAGGACAGCAGCAGTTTCTGTGATGTACCTATTGGCAGATGGAGCAACCAGTGGCCTAAGGTATCTGTTAACTTAAGAAATATCTGCATGCTTTTGCTGTCTTTTATTTCTTGCGATCAAGGTCACTGTGATATGACACTGTTGGTTGGGTCATCTGACCTGTAAAAACATCGTCTCCGAAATGACCTAAACTGTGTCGAGTGAGACGTTAAACCTTGCTCAACCAATCACTGTGATATGTAGACATCAAAAGCCAGGACAGAATATAAAATTACGGTAACATGTCCGGTGTCCGGTGCCCATCCGCCGTCTGTGGACAAGATTGTGACGCTATTTATGGACCGATTGTCACCAAATTTAGAGCAAAGCTTCCCCATACCATACAGAAGAAGAGATTGTTTAAGGAGTTTGATCCGAAGTAGTATATGCACATGTGCGACCATTACAAACAATTAACATAGTTTTCGCGAAATCAAGTTGCTTCTGTGTGGACTATTTTAATAAAATAGCTGAATTAGTATTCGCTACGGCATTTAATACACATACGTGTAGAAAAAGTTAACAAAATGCCAGAAATTTAAGAAACCAAACTATTTCAGACTGGCGTACAAAATGCTGTGCTGATAAAAAAATTATAATGTCGTTCACCAGATGGAGCCACTTCCATTATCCATATGTAGCATTAATTTTTCAAATTATATTTTCTTAGTTACAATTACTGCGTGTGCTGTTTTTAATGCAAATCGGATAAAATTTGCTGCATTTTGAAATCGTGTGTACTTAATCTAAACATGTCTTTGCAGTTCTCTGACACCACGATTGTAAGCCTTCACATGCACTTAGTTCATGGTTACACCGGCCTACAGGCTTGTTCAGCTTGCACCGTATGCTATTATGTAGGCCGTAGATGTATTTACAAATCGGAATAACTCTTTTAAAAATGCCTTAATAAATTGTCATCTTACGTTATAAGTAAAGCATGATACAATTTGAAATTAGGCCTTTTCATTTGTGACCACTCTGGTCTACTCTGCTTACTGATTTACTAACTTCTCTGTAAGCTATAATAATAATTAAGTCAATATGGAGATGCATTGGACAAACTCCGTGTTCACTTGAACATTATCTTGTAATATACTATCAATTTTCAGAGCTTTGACACCGCTGGTGGGGGCAACAGGAAGGGCATGCAGTCCCTGCTCTAACAAATCTCAGAAGTACACTTTTGTGGATGTAGCTTAACCTGAGTAACTCTGGAGTACAAGTGTCTGAGACGATGCAGGAACTAAGTCTGGTTGGTTGGTGTTGTTTGACAGGATCGTGTGATATTCCACCGCTTGGAGAACATATGTCATTGTATCGAGAGAGGAGAGTGGCCGGGTGGACATCGGTACGGCGGATCAGTGCTGACTGCGATGGACTCGCATAGCAGTACTCCAGTACCCGGTACTCCGACGAGTACACCACTGCCAATGGACTCTGCCAGCTCAGCTGCGTCTGCACTAGAGAGACTTGTGAGTAGTACATTGTGTGTTGCAGTTTCTGCTGGTGTGGTGCATCAGCTGTTAGGTGTGGTTACCACAGACATGGTGGCTTGGCAAAGCAACTGTTGAACGTTCGACTTACGATCAAAATGTTGTGGGTTCGACTCCTGGTCGGGTCCCTATCACGTGGTTACTACTTGGATGGGTGACTGTCTACAGACAGGTAAACCGTCTCGGTATATAACCTAGGGACCTGCGAATCGGCTGTTTGCATTCGAATCGAACCTCAAATCAAATCGGGCGTTACGATTTGAATCGAATCTCGAATCGAATCGGCTGTATACACTGCTCAACACTAGGGACCTGCGAATCGGCCGTTTGCGTTCAAATCGAATATGAATCGAATCAAAAGAGATGTGCGGAACTACATATTGTTCATTCCAGTCCTCAAACACATTAAACAATACCGGCGTATGATCACTCATAGAGCTAGCGAGTCTGTATACTGTACCGCTAAGCACCGTTAATGGTTTGAGTCGTTTGACTACGATGAACAATGGGCACGCACGGCCGATTCGAAAATTTTCGAATCGGCCTATAACTTTTGTATGGAATCGAATCGGAATGGCCGATTCGAATCAAATCTCGAAGCTTTGCAGGTCCCTAACATAACCAGCCACCAAGGTAGGTAAATCGAGTACTGGCCTGTCTGTCTGGGATTAAGGCGGTACACGTTTACCTGTGTTGGTTGGCAGCTAACACTGTGTGAGGCAGGTAAGGCAGTTGATGCTCTGCAACTCTGAGATGGGTTATCGCTAAGAGATATGTACAACTTTTAACCTTTTTAACGTGGCATATGTTAAGCCTGTGTGACTAAGTTAAACTACATTTTGCATAAAAGGGATAAAGAGTGCATATAGTTCTTCGTAGAAATGCTATCTCAGAGCTATGGAGCATCACCTGCCATATGTATGCAGTAAAAATAGCATCAGCTTGCTTGTAGGCAGTATGAGGCGTTACTGGTATGGGAATAGAGGTGGTGATAGACTGCAACTTTGTGATTGAAAAGTGACTGTGCAGAGATATGAAAGTGAAAGTGTTGTAACTGTGATTGAGAGCTTGCAAGTCCATTGAAGCGAATTCATTATTGTTTTCACTGACTGGGCTAGTCTGCCACTACGGTAGACTGGAGAAATGTTTGTACAGGGTGGCGCATAATGTATGCTTTACATGATCCTGTAATCGGACAGTTTTGGCAACAGTTAGCCTTGATCATTGCAGTGAAGGCTGGTCATGTTGAACACTGTGATCTAGTGCGCAGCATGACTACCCTTGACTATAGTGCTCGATTATGTAATGCATGAATGTCCCACTTTTTTATGTGCCACCCAGTATCATTGTGAAGCAGACATGAGACAAGATTGCTTTATAACAGTGCGTGTGTGATATTGTGCATTAGAGTGAGGCACAGAAGATGCCAGTGCAAAGACGCCGACGTCGCACTAAAGCTGAAATGGAGGCCGACAGAAGTCAGTGTTGCCATATTTCATTTTTTTGCAAAAACTGTCTACTACTTTCTTCATTTAGTGATTTTAATCTAACGTGTCAAACTTGGATATTTGTTGTAAGCTTTTTGGGCAGCAGATAACATACACAGCGTATTAAATGTAACATGCTGTCAGAAATACAGTGAGATTCTAATGTTTTCTTTGTTATGAAAATCACTTGTGCTCTCCGCACCAGTTCCCATGTCGATACTGTTGGTTATCTGACCTAGCATGTGTTGGAAAATAAGTCAGTTAAGCAAAATATTGAATTAGACTCAGTGTTGGTGCTAGAAGGTTCAGCTTCCTTCCACAGAGGCAGGGTTTCTGACGGTAGAGTATACGTTGCTTGCATGCTGATGTGTTGCAGTGAAGCGAATGCAGGAGATCATAGCGACTATGAGTGGGTCGAGAATTGACCAGTTGCCGGGTCATTACAGGCAGCGTGTTCTGGAGGAGAGGCTTGGTGAGGATGACTCCGGCACCAGCAGCACTGAGTTACGAAGAGTAAGTCTGTCACTTGAGTGACATTAACCGATGAAGTGTGTCATGTGCTAACTGGGCTCACAGTTTATGTCCAGTGCTAAACGACATTCATAATGCGAGCAGTACATACACGTTTCATCACGGTATAGAGGAGTGTATTGTGTGAGTGTAATGAGGCATGAGGGACTCTAGACCATGTTGAAATGTGCTTATTTCATGGTGGGTCGGAGGTGCGTTCTGCATGGGACGTGCATGTGGTAAACAGATCCAAGATGTTTCAACCATCATGCTTGACTGGAGTGAGGTTATGAGTGGTTGTAACACTGCAGGCACTGTGGTGAGAGATAGGAGGACGAAGTAGCTCATTAAACAGTGATTAATGGCTGAAGTCGGTACAGTCTTTTATGAATAAAATGTTGCTTAGTCCTAGTGACAGGGCCTACTGCATACAGTGTAAGTTGTGTATTCCGACTGATTAAGATTTACTGCTTGCTCAAATAATTTATCTTTCAATGTGCATGTGTCACACTCAGATCCGGTAAGTGGCAACTCAGATGGAGACCAAATAAAGTGTGGTTTGGCCGTTATCTGTTAGTTGTCTAATGTTTAGCCATGTCCAGACGTTGCCTGCTTTGATATGTGTCAGGAAGTGGAAGCAACGCCAGTGCTTCGTCGCCGTCGAGGTCGTCGACCGAAGATTGACAAGCTGCTCGAGGCTTCAGCTCTGGAGTCGATGATTGCTGCAAACAGCGGAGCTGCTGCAGGTCTTGCGGGAAACCTTACTTCAGCCGGTCTTTCCAGTGGTCTGAATATGCTGTGGCCGATGGCAGGAATGGCGGGTTTTGAGCAGTGTCTCAGTCTTCTTGCCGATGCCAATCTGGCGGAGAGAAATCGACTCCTGCTCGGTGAGTCTGGACAGCCAGCTCCACGTGATACTGTTCAGCAGACCAGCACCGAACATGAAGAACAACCTCCGAAATCTCTTGCTGCTGAAACGAGTGTTGGCAGCCTGGATCTACGGTCGCTGCTCAACAAAGAAGGCAAACATCAGCAGGTGACAACAAGTAGACCTGCCGACGGAGAATCCGGCGATGCTTCCACCAGTAATGCCGAGGCATGTCATGACTGTCCACTGAAAGATGTTGACGCTTCCGATGCTGACGTACAAAAGGATTCCCGGTCTCGAGATGCCGACACTTACGGTGTGAACTTGACATCCGGTGCAGACGGTGATAGAACACCGAGAGGAATGGGTGAGCATCATTCGGCAGGACGCGATGATGGTGATGAATCTAGCGAGCAGCCACTGAAGCTGACAGCTGGAGTGGTCGACCGCGGTAAAGATCTTTCCATCAGTGAACCTCCTTCTCATGATGTGAGCCGGCAGTCGGCCGGGCAGTCGGCCGGCGAGGACGACGATGATGTAACTAGCAGACTGCAAGGCTCGGACGACGTTGTGGCTCGTTGGCTTGCAGAGCATCGCAACACGTTCGACAGGCAAGGCATTGAGGACGAAGTTCAGTCGGAGGTAATTTATTGCTCATCTATCGTGCTTATGCGTGCAAATAGCAGCCTGTGTGACTGCGACGCTTGTTGGATTTCTGATGTTTTTCAGCTGCTATGGTACTAGTAGCTGCAACGTGTGTTTGAACTCGTAACAGATCATTTGTGAAATTATGGAAACTGGGCAGTATGCGTCACTGAGTTATAGTCAAACCGAATCTGTTTTTAAAAATATGCAGTACAAGTGCTGAATTGAATCTGGT